>Ga0310690_10000058_pt1 | contig 242234 bp, 200 predicted proteins | sample AusTroGonzalo_MG_2_FD_207661 | JGI IMG/M metagenome (GOLD analysis project Ga0310690, IMG submission 207661) | Bovine rumen microbial communities from tropical cattle in Woodstock, Queensland, Australia - Gonzalo_04 (v2) (version 2) | ecosystem: Host-associated > Mammals > Digestive system >... | reverse complement strand
ATTTGATAGTACAAAGGTAGTACAAAACATCAAAAGAACAAGCAACCGGATGAGGTAAAAGCCGTTTATTTACAGTAATTTAACAGAAAAAGACTTATTGATAGTACAAACAGACTCTAAATTAGCATTAATATAGCAGGTATGATTCCTATTGCTGGTTGCATTTCAGGTGCTCTTGACATGTGGTTTTACGACATATTTGAAATTGCGTGTACCGATGGGGTTGACTTGAAAGATAAAATAGATAATTTCTGCTATACTTTCTCCGAAGATGTAGAGAAACATAAGTCTTATTTGTGGAGGGGGATAAATGACTTAATAGGCTGTGTTACTGGAAAGATTATGAATAAGATAGCAGATTTAGTAAAAAGACTGACTCCATTAAAAAAGGCACGTGTAACAGCATTGGCAAATCATAAATCATCATATGATGCATTCATAAAAAAGCAGAATTCAGCTAACTATTGTAAGAATCAAGCACAAAAAGCTTTTCAAGATGGTAGAGGTGATTTGTATACTTTGTGGATGGAGGATTATGATAAATACATGAAAGAGGCAGAAGAGTTAGAAAAACTCTCAAGCGCATATATGCAAGAATGGAGAAATTTAGGAGATCAAATACTTGAATTAGAAAATAACATTGATAAATGGAAAAAAGAATTAGGAGAGATTATTGGTGCTTTAAAAGGTGCTACAAATGCAATTTCTTTAAAATCGCAATGTTACCAAAAGTGGAAAAAAGTTAAAACCAATTGTCCGTCAAATTCTAATGAGGATGGTGGATCATCCTCTCCTGTCAAATCTTTCGATCCCAATGAAATCTATGGTTACTTGGCCGAATCTGGGGCTAATGCAGTTAGTGCTGAGAAAACAGATGTGTACTACACCATCCAGTTTGAGAATGACACGACATTTGCGACAGCTTCAGCACATGAGATAGTAGTGACCGATACGCTCGATGCCAAGAAGTTCGACCTCTCGACGTTTGCACCTACACGGGTGAAGATAGGAGACAAGTCGGCCGAACTGACTGGTGAGAAGAACTTTGTGACCACTATCGACATGCGACCGGAAATCTATGCCATTGCGCAGGTAGAGGGAACGTTTGACGAGCAGAAGGGCATCGCGAAGTGGCATATTACGAGCCTCGACCCGATGACGATGGAGCCGACGGACGATGTGATACAGGGCATATTGCCTGTTAACACCAACGGTCAAGGCATCGGCGAAGTGTCATACGATATCAGCCTGAAGTCAGGATTGGCTCACGGTACGGAAATCAATAACCGCGCTGGCATCGTGTTCGATACGAACGAAACAATCATGACTCCTACCTGGACAAACATTGTTGACCGCATTGCACCTGTGAGTAGCGTGAAAGATGTAACGGTATTGAATGACTCGACGGCCACTGTAACGATTGATGCCTTTGACAACCTGTCGGGCTGCTGGCGCTACGATGTGTATGTGCAGTACGGTGAGGGCTCTGCCTGGTGGAAAGCGGCTGAGAACATAAGCATAGACACGACGGCAAGTTTGAAGATCTATGCAGGTATCGACCACGGGTTCTATGTCGTTGCCACCGATTCGGCAGGCAATGTGGAACGAAAGGATGCTGCACGTGAATTCACACTGAACCTTTCGCCTACGGCAGTGACGAAAGCCACTGTAGGACAGTCTGAGGAATCGGTCTATGACCTGCAGGGCCGTAAGCAGGACGGTGACATCCGCCGACAGGGCATCTACGTGGTGACCAATGCTGAAAAGAACCGTTCGCAGAAAGTCGTAAAGAAATAACAACTATTTCTGTACCGTTTTACTACAAAAAAATTTTTTTTGCAAAAAAAATATCACTAATATCACTAAACTTCTGAAACGCCCTGCCACAGGGCGTTTCAGAAGTGATATTAATAGTGATATTAGGGGTGTTTAGTGATATTAGATGAGTGAACGCTACTGTTTTTGGGGGTTAGAACAGGTAAAATCAAGAAGAGACGGTTTACGATAGTTTACAGGGCGTAAACTAACAGTTTACGCCCTGTAAACCACTGGTTTACGCCTTGTATACCGACAGTTTACGCCTTGTAAACCGTCGGTTTACGCCTTTGAGAATTTCGTAAAGCGCTGATTTGTTTAAGAAAATCCTTTTTCTCCCTTGCCATTTCATGGAAAATGCTTACCTTTGAAGTCAATTATGATATGGTTATGGAAACAAAAATGATATTACGATGTGCGCTTATCACTTTACTGCTGACGGGTGGTAAAGGGATAGTTATGGCGCAAGGTCTGAAAGATGCCTACCAGGACTATTTCATGGTGGGCGTGTCGGTAAATCAGCGTAACGTGAGCGACAGCCTGCAGCAAGCGCTCATCCGACGGGAATTCAACTCGATGACAGCCGAGAATGATATGAAGCCACAGCCAACGGAGCCGCAAGAAGGACAATGGAACTGGACGGGTGCTGACCGCATAGCCAACTTTGCACGTGAGAATGGTATCAAGCTGCGTGGCCACTGCCTGATGTGGCACAACCAGATAGGGCAGTGGATGCTGGCCGACAACCCGACGAAGGAGGTGTTCTACGAGCGCATGAAGCGTCATATCGATGCTGTGGTGGCTCGCTATAAGGATGTGGTGTACTGCTGGGATGTGGTGAACGAGGCGATGACCGATGACCCGAATGCCGCTGACCCCTACCGACAGAGTGCGATGTACAAGCTCTGCGGCGACGAGTTCATTGCCAAAGCCTTCGAATATGCCCGTGCTGCCGACCCCAAAGCGCTGCTCTTCTACAATGACTACAATGAGTGTGACCCCGTGAAGAGCCAGCGCATATATAATATGGTGAAAAAGATGAAGGAGGCGGGCGTGCCCATCGACGGCATCGGCATGCAGGGACATTACAACATCTACGGGCCGAAGGAAGAAGAGGTGGACAAGGCACTGACGCTCTACAAGCAGGTGGTAGGCCATGTGCATGTCACCGAGCTTGACATCCGTGCCAACAAGGAGATGGGCGGTCAGCTGAAGTTCAGCAAGGACGGCCAGCAGGTCAGCGACACGCTCGACCAGATGCTTGCCGACCAGTATGCCCGCATGTTCCGCGTGTTCCGCAAGCACAGCGATGTCATCGACTGTGTGACATTCTGGAACCTCAGTGACCGCGACTCATGGTTAGGAAAGGAGAACTATCCTCTGCCGTTTGATGCCGACTATCAGCCTAAACGTGCCTACGAATATATCCGTGACATGAAAGCACCGCTACGGTAGCCTCACAACTGGGGGATTGTCTCAATACTCCGTCTTGTCTTCTTTCTCCTGCCACATCCGGAATGCCTCGATGGCCTCTTCGCGAAGCAGTTTCTCGCTGGGCTTCTGGCGCTCTTCAGGCTTGAGTGGTATCTCGTCGTAGATAAAGTCGTCGGCGAAGCCTATGTCGGCAGCATCCTTACGGTTGTTGCCGTAGTATATCTTGTCGAGCTTGGCCCAGTAGATGGCACCGAGGCACATGGGGCAAGGCTCGCACGAGGTGAAGATTTCACAGCCTGAGAGATCGAAAGTTCCCAGCTTCTTGCATGCCTTACGGATGGTGGACACCTCGGCATGAGCCGTAGGGTCGTTGTCTATGGTCACACAGTTGCTGCCTTCGGCTATGATTTCTCCGTTGCGGGCAATGACAGCTCCGAAGGGGCCGCCCCCATGACGGACGCTGTCCTTCGACAGTTCGATGGCCCGTCGCATAAGTTCTTTGTTTGTCATATTGTCTCTTCTTTATAGTATTTGCTGAATTGCTGTCTTAGCAATTTGCTGTCGCTGATGATGTTGCGCAGTTCTTGCAGTTGTTTCTCGTTTTGCGAACCGGGAATCCACAGCCGTATGTAGCCGTTGACGGAGTACTTCTGGTCCATGTGCTCCTTAAAGCGAAGCCACTGGTGTTCCTCGTCGAGTTCCGGATAGTTGGCCAGTCCGAACTGCACCGTCCTGCGAAAGACTATCTCGGGTGAGATGTCGCGGTCGGCTTCTGCCACGATTTTCCCATAGATGCTGCGTGGCGCATGCGAGGCCGATGCGCGGTGGTCCTCGATAGCTTCGCGCATAATCTTCAATTGCTCATTTGAGAACCATCGCTTCAGTCTTGCGTCGGCAGCCAGGATCTTGCCTCCCGTAAGATGATGAATGGCTCGCGGCCCAGACATGCCTACATCGTGGTAGGCGGCAATGGCATACACCATGTTGATATCGGCACCAGTCAGCCTGACCAGTTCCATTGAGCGACGGATAACCCGCGTTACATGTTCCATGTTGTGGGCTTTGTCAAACGAGGCATACTGAGGCAGGATCTGTGTCTCGATAAATTCTACTAAATCAAGACTGGGCGTGTTCTTGAGCATATATATTCTTTGTAGTATCTTCTGCAAATATACGAATAATCTTTCAAATACAGCTCTCATTTTGAGAACATTAACGTAGTGTCATGACGAAAATAGTTGGATTTTATTTGTTATTCAGATTCTTTTATTGTACTTTTGTTACCAGAATGTGCCTTTAGGCAATGTTGTAGACAAGACGCAGATGAATTTGGACCGTGAGAAATCGGCTGCTGAACTCTATGCCGACTTGAGGGAAGCATATAACAGTCAGTTGCCTGATTACAGGAAAGCATATAGACTGCTGAACAAGGTGTTCCTGAAAAGTCTGAATGAACATACAGACTTTGCAGGGGTGAGGTTTGGCGGTCTGTTTGCCAAGACCGACTATCTGCTGAAAGAGCATCATGCTCCCCGCTATCTACAGCGCGATGTCAATGATGCCCGTGTGCGTCTGCGTGGGCTTCGCGAGTTGAGTAATGACGACTTGAAGCAGAACTTTGCCTATGACTGGAAGGCCGTCTGCCAGTTTGTTAGCCTGCTCTATGGCGTGCCTGTTCCGTCATTTCTTGAAGCCCGTTTCCCTGCGAGGCGAACCAGGACGCGGGGAGAACTGAAGGCTGCCTGTATCCGGCTTGTCGTTGACCGATGGGATGACTCCTTTATTTATGCAGATGTCGACTTGCCGGATGTTGATGAGGTGAAGGTCTTCTATGGAGGTACATCCAAGCTGTCGGCACATCCTGAATGGGACTGGAGCTATCTGAAGCCTTTCCTTTCGAAAGGCTGCCAGATAAATATCGTCAGACCACGCGACGTGGATAGCGTGTTGTATCCTGAGCTTTTCGTATGGGAACCAGATTATCTGGTCGACATCTCTGCCGTTGCCGCCTGTTTTGAGGCTTATTCGGTCTCGCCAATTAACTATCTGCTGAACAAGCTGAAGCCATCGGCTCTGTCGCAGTCGATTGTGCTGGGCCAATTGGCCAGCCAGTTTCTGGACGAGGAGCTGGCAGGCGGTCAAGTGGAGACCACTTATGGGGAGAGCGTGCAGAAGTTCTTCCGTTCGAATGCCCTGAGCCTGCTCACTATAGGGACAGATTCTGCTTTTCATGCGCAGGCACAGGAACAGCAGAAGATTATCCGGGATACGCTTAGGAGACGGTTGCCGAAGATGCTGCAGTCGGATCATATTGCTTTCGATTCCTCTGATGTCATGGTCGAGCCTTCTTTCTTCTCCGAGATGCTGGGTTTGCAGGGACGTATGGACTTCCTGCAACTTGACCATAAAGTCATCATTGAGCAGAAGTCAGGAAAGGCGGCCTTTCCAGAGACCGACCCTCCTCATGAGCAGACGAAACACTATGTGCAGCTTCTTCTCTATATGCAGCTGCTCAATTACAACTACCGGGAGCAGTACGAGAAGAATAACTATACGTTGCAGTCGTTCCTCCTTTATTCGAAGTACAAGAACGGCCTCATCAGGCTTGGGGCGGCTCCCGGTCTGGTGTTCCAGGCTTTCCAGTTGCGCAATGAGATTGTTGCCAGAGAATATGGCTACTGTCGTAACGGACTTTCCTTTCTTGAGAGCCTTACCTCTGACTGCCTGAATACGAATCATGTCAAGGGGGCGCTATGGGAGCGTTTCCAAAAACCGCAGTTAGATGCTCTCTTAACACCAGTTCAGCAAGCCTCTCCGTTGGAACGTGCCTATTTCCTCAGGTTCATGAAGTTCGTAGAGACGGAGCATCTGCTGGCAAAAATAGGTAATCAGACGAAAGAGAACTCCGGTTTTGCTGACAAATGGTACAGTTCTCTTGAGGACAAGCAGCAGGCAGGCAACATTTTCTATAACCTGACCTTGCTGGAGCCTGCCGCCAATAGTGGATGTGAAAAGGTAGATAGGGTAGTGCTTGCATTTGCTGAGAAGACAGACCATGAAGTATCCAACTTCAGGAATGGCGACATCGTCGTCATGTATCCCTACGCTGAGGATGCTGAGCCTGACGTTCGTAAGACGATGGCATTCCGTGCTACCATAGAGCAGATTATGCCCGACCGTCTATCACTCAGCTTGCGTAATACACAGGCAAATGCGAATGTCTTCTGGCGTAATGGCGAACAGAAGTGGGCGGTGGAATATGATTTCTTTGATTCCTCCTACGGCTCTTTGTATCGGGGCTTGCATGCTTTCCTGACGGCACCAAAAGACAGGCGCAACTTGTTGCTGTTGCAGCGCAAGCCAGCAGTAGACAGAAATCGGAAGCTGGTAGGGGACTACGGTCCGTTCAACGACCTTGCATTAAGGGTAAAGCAGGCTCAAGACCTATTCCTGATAATCGGTCCTCCGGGAACAGGCAAGACCTCCTTCGGATTGATGAACACGTTGAAAGAAGAACTGGCTTCTTCTGAAGATAGCAATGTTCTATTGCTTTCATATACCAATCGTGCTGTCGATGAGATATGCAGTAAGCTGATAGAGGAGGGGACAGACTTTATTCGCCTTGGGGGACGCTTCTCCTGTGAAGCAGATTGCAGTCCTTTCCTACTGGATTCGGTTGTCGACACGTGTTCAAATATCGGCCAGTTAAGGGAAAAGCTGTTCCGCACACGCGTCTTTGTCGGAACGACCACTGCCTATGCCTCGAATATCCATCTGTTCAAGCTGAAACAGTTTTCTCTGGCTGTCATCGATGAGGCATCCCAGATTCTGGAACCTCATCTGTTGGGGCTGTTGAGCGCCGTTACGGACAATGGCGAGAGTGCTATCAGGAAGATGGTTCTTATAGGCGACCACAAGCAGTTGCCTGCCGTTGTCCAGCAGAAAGAAGAAGAGTCTGCCGTTGCCGATGAGATGCTGCATGCCATCCATCTTACGAATTGCCGTCTCTCTCTCTTCGAGCGTCTTCTGAGACAGTATCGTGATGAGCAGGACGTGGTGTATATGCTTACCCGACAGGGGAGGATGCATCCCGACATCGTGGAATTCCCCAATCAGGCTTTCTATCAAGGTAGGCTGCTGGAAGTACCTCTGAGCCATCAGAAGAAGGCTTTGCCTGAGACCGGTCGCGGACAGAATGGTATCGAAGACATGTTGCTTACACACAGGATAGCTTTTGTCGCTGTGCGTGGTGAAAGACATGACATCTCAGATAAGGTGAACAAGAACGAGGCAAGGGCTATTGCAGCTACGGTGGCCAGAATCTATGAGCTGCACAGACAGACGTTCTCGCCTCTGCATACCGTTGGCGTTATTGTGCCTTATCGTAATCAGATAGCCGAGGTGAGAAACTGTATAGAAGAATATGGCGTACCCGTTTTGCGTCAGATAACGATTGATACCATAGAGCGTTTCCAGGGAAGTCAACGTGACTATATCTTATATGGATTTACAGTTCGGAAGTATCATCAGTTGTCCTTCCTTACCAATCATGTGTTCGAAGAGGATGAACACAGCATCGACAGAAAGCTGAATGTAGCCATGACGCGTGCCAGGGAGCATCTGTTGCTCTTTGGCAATCCAGACTTGCTTGCTGTCAACCAAGTGTTTTCTGAACTGATGACTTTTATGAGAGCAAAGCATAGCTATTTCGATATGGCCCTGAATGACTATGTGGAGGGGAATTTTAAAATATAGAGAACAATAAGAAGATAATGGAGAATACGATTGTTAGAAAGAACTCACTGAAGGCGTGGGTGCTGGCAGCCAGGCCAAAGACCCTGACGGGAGCAGCAGTACCCGTCATGATCGGACTGGCTTTGGCCTATTCTGATTCCATGAATAGCGAAGAGGCTTTATTCAACTGGGTGCCTGCAACGTTGTGCCTGCTGTTTGCTTTCATCATGCAGATTGATGCCAATTTCGTTAATGATTTCTTTGATTTCGCTAAAGGCACCGATGACAAGGAAACCCGTTTAGGGCCTGAACGGGCCTGTTCGCAGGGATGGGTCAGCCCTCATGCCATGAAGCACGCTATTGCCATCACTACGGTGCTGGCTTGTCTCGTCGGTTTGCCATTGGTTGTCTACGGGGGGATGGAGATGCTTCTGATAGGTGTATTCTGTGTGTTGTTCTGCTTCCTGTATACTACGCATCTGTCATATATGGGACTGGGGGATGTACTCGTTTTAGTGTTCTTCGGATTGGTACCCGTTTCGATGACCTATTATATACAGCTACACCAAGTGACGCTGGAGGTGCTTACGGCATCCCTGGCTTGTGGTATCGTGATTGATGCGCTGTTGTTGGTCAACAACTTCCGTGACCGAGATACCGACCGCGTGGCAGGAAAAAATACCCTTGTCGTTCGTATCGGTGCTCGTTCAACCTTGGTGATCTATCTCTGTGTAGGCATTATGGCATGTCTCATGGGGGGCGTGTTCTTGCTGAACGGACATGCGTTGGCTTTCGTTCTCCCTCTCATTTACTTGGCGTTGCACTTCTTTACCTACCTGAAGATGAAGAAGATATGGCAAGGCCGTGAGCTGAATAAATGCTTAGGAGAAACGGCAAGGAATATTTTCATCTATGGCTTGATGGTGGCCATTGGAATCCTACTGTAACCTCTTCTCTCTCCACTTCTTTAACTGAACGGAGGCAGCGAGATAGGCACGTCGCCAGTCGGTGTCGAGAGAAAACCGTGTCATGGAGTTCTTATCGACGTAGTAGGTGTGGGCCAACTCGAGGTCTTTATCGTCAAAGAGCGGATTGGAATAGCTGGCATCCATGAATATCTTGATAATCTCGACGGCAAAGACCTTTGGCTGGTTGCGCACCTCAAGCAGACTTTTGGCATAGAGACTGATGAAGTCGTGAAGCGCATAGGCTTCTTTGTCCAGGAAAAGAGCAGAAGAGTCTGGCATCTGTTCCCGCATCTTGAGAAGCATATAGTCGAGGGCATCGAGCTTGAACTGGTTGAGTTCCTTGATAATGCCTGAACTTGATGGATTCTCGAATGATTCCTTCGCTTTCTCGTAGATTGAGTTGTATACTTCCTGAGCGTTCATGGTCATACATGAGAGGCAGGATAATATTAGACTGAACAATAGTTTTCTCATTAGATTAATGTTTTTATTGTTAGGCGTATTCATTATAGGTGTTGTTCCAGAAATAGGTGCTTATCCACGCATGCAGGTATCTCATTGTCATAATGGCTTACCATGATGAGCGTGTTCTCGGCATTCTTGCAGTAGTCTTCGATGATTTGCAGTACACGTTTACTGTTGGCATCATCAAGGCCGTGTAGGGGTTCGTCAAGAATGAGCAGTTCGGGGCTTTTCACAAATGCTCTTGTTACGAGTGCTAACCTTTGTTCCCCACTTGAAAGGGTGATGAATGAACGTTGAGCCAGATGGGCAATACCGAACAGCTCCATCCACTTCAGACAGAGTGCCTTCTCCCTCTCGTCAGGCCGAACATATAGTCCCACCGTGTCTTTCAGCCCACTGGCCACAACATTGATGGTGGGCAGGTTGCGCTGATAGGAATGATGCATCTCGGGAGAGACGTAGCCTATGCGCTTCTTGATTTCCCAGATACTCTCCCCACTACCGCGTGGGTGGCCGAATAGGGCGATGTCGCAGGCATACCCCTGCGGATTGTCGGCACAGACGAGGGACAGCAGGGTAGACTTTCCACTACCGTTCTTGCCGGAGACGGCCCATCGCTCGCCTCGCTTCACGTGCCAGTTGATGTCCTTCAGGATGGTACGGCTGCCATATCTGATACTTACGTGACGCATGTCGATGATGTCGTCGCCAGATGAGAGGGTGGTGGGGCGGGGGATGACATCTGTGTTCTCTGAGGTGTCTGTGGAATCAGTTTGCTCGTTGCCTTCTATTTTGATTACCTCGGTGGCATAATCCGGAATGTCGCTTTGACGGGCAACGACAAGATAGAGGTGAATGCCTCTCTGAGTAGCCAGCAAGGGAAGCAGTTCGTCGAGTTGCTGTCGTGCCTGAGCATCAAGTCCTATGTACGGATTATCCAGAATAAGCGTTCTGGGGTTGGCTAACAGCGTCTTGATGAGCTGGAACTTGCGCAGTTCGCCACTTGACAGCAGGATAATATACTTGTCCAAAAGAGGGGAGAAGTTGAACAGCTGATAGAGCTGGTCGCGCAACTCCATGCATCTGGCCATGTCCTCGTTGGCTGTCTGTCTCAGGGTACGGTCGAGCAGTTCGCTCACGCAGGGTGTCTCTTCGTCAATATCGTGCTGATTCCACCGCAGCTGCAGGTAGTAGGCGCGGTCGGTTGCAGGTCCGTAGGCATCGCTGAAGGCCAGGTAGCGTACGCTGTCGCTGGCCAGTTGTCGGCGTAGTCTCTCAACATATTGGGTCTTTCCACTTCCGTTAGGACCGAAAACGACTGTTATTTCTGCTTGTTGTTCCATACTTTGTCCTGATTCTTGTTGACGAAGTCCTTCCATCCTCTGTAGTGTGTCGCTCCTGTTTCAGGCCGTCCCATCTGCAGATAGTGACAATAGGCAGCAGCCAGCGCATCGGTGGCATCCATGAACTTGCCCATCTCCTCATTCTTTATGCCGAGCAATCGTTGCAACATTGCGGCTACTTGTTCTTTTGATGCAGAGCCATTACCCGTCAGTGCCATCTTGATTTTCATCGGGGCGTATTCGTGGATAGGTACACTATGCCGGATAGCCGCAGCAATAGCCACTCCCTGTGCCCTGCCAAGTTTTAGCATTGACTGCACGTTTTTCCCAAAGAAAGGAGCCTCGATAGCCAGTTCGTCGGGAAGGAAAGAGTCGATGATGCCTGTCACACGCTCGAAGATATGGCCTAACTTCAGGTAACCGTCGGCAAACTTACGCAGGTCGATGACACCCATGCTTACCATCTGTGCCTTGTTGTCGACAATACGTAGCACCCCATATCCCATGATATTTGTACCAGGGTCGATACCGAGTATGACTTTTTCATTTTTCATTTTTCATTTTCACTCTTCACTCTTCACTTTTCACTCTTCACTTTTCACTCTTCACTTTACAGGAATGGGGTAAGGAGATGTGAGAACCATCCGCGGAAGCGTTGCCATGGATTGCGGAACTCCTTCCAGTATTCGGGTGTAAGACGGATGCTTTCCTGTTTGTCACGATTGAACATATCGTCGAGTTCTCTCGTCGTGTTCTTGTCGATAATGACAGCATTCTCTTCGTAGTCATAGCGCAGGCTGCGTGAGTCAAGATTCGTTGAACCTACTGTACAGAAGCGTCCGTCGACCATCATGATCTTCGAGTGATGGAAGCCTGGTTGGTAGAGCCATACCGTAGCTCCCTGCTTCATCATCTTCTTAGCCTGATAGAAGGCACAGTCGGGCGTGAGTGGAATGTCGCTCTTTGCCGACAGCATCAGCTCCACCTTCACACCACGCTTGATAGCCTGACGGAGAGCTTTGGTAACACTGGGCAAAAGTGTGAAGTAGGGGTTGATGATATTGATGGAGTCGCGAGCCTCGTCGATGGCTGAGATATAGAACTGTCGCATGATCTTATTGGTCTTGCGGGGTTCACGGTTGATGATGCCTACCAGTTTCTGTCCACTGGTGGCCGTGGTGTCAGGTTTCAGGTTCTCGAAAGGCTCCGGTTGGTAGGCACGGAAATATTTCTGTCTCCAGATATCTTCGCCAGTAGCTTTTTCCCAGATACGTGAGAAAATGAGCTGCAGCTCGTTGACGGCTCCACCCTCTATGCGGCAGTGCATATCGCGCCAAATGCCCACTTGCTCTGTACCTTTTATATAATAGTCGGCTACGTTCATGCCACCAGTATAGGCGATAGAACCGTCAATGACTACAATCTTCCGGTGGTCACGTGGCCAAATGTGATTGACATAGGGAAAGCGTATGGGGTCGTACTCCCAGATGTCAATGCTGTCTTCGCGCAGGGCCTTAATGTGTCGCTTGAGCAGTGGCTGATTATTGGAATCGTTGCCGAAGCCGTCGAAGAGTGCACGCACCTCGACCCCCTCCTTACGCTTTTCGCGGAGGATGTCAAAGAGCAGTGAGGCTATCGAGTCGTTGCGGAAGTTGAAGTATTCCAGATGAATGCTTTGGCGTGCCTGCCGAATAGCCTTGAACATGTCATCGAACTTCTGCTGTCCAGACATAAGCAGGGTAACGCTATTGTTGCATGAAAAGTTGACTCCCAGTTCCTCCAGTCTATGACGTATGGCAGAGTCTGATGTCTCATAGATCGTCTGCTCTGGAAAGAGATTCCTAGGCTGTGCTGTTGCTGTTTGATAAGATAAGGCAAGGATGATGCTCGTCATCCCTGCCTTTATGATTCCTGAAAACCTCATTTCCGATACTTCTGTCTGTACTCAGATGGAGAGATGCCAAACCTTTCCTTGAATGTATTGATAAAACTCTCTCCTGTAGCGAAGCCCACATTGGTGGCCAGCTCACTCATGTTGATGTTGGTGCGCTTGAGAAGCATGCATGCATGTTTCAGTTTCATGTCCTTCACAACCTCTGTCGGTGTCTTTCCAGTGATGTCACGAATCTTCATGAAGAAAGGACGCATGCCCATACCCATGGTGTTGGCCATCTCCTCAAGATTGATTTGTCCACGGCTCATGTTCTGCTGTACATATTGCTCAATGTTGGCTATGAGCTGGCGGTCTACGACATTCAGGGTTGAGTATTCTGAAAACTCCGTCTTGTCGTTGCTCTGACCTGTGTCGTCCCTGATGAACTGCACCTCCAGTGCCCGCATTTCTTCGTCAGGCTGGTCGTCATGGTAGTTGGCATCGTAGTTGCCGCATTCCATTGTCTCTGTAGCCGTAGTCATGCTGGAGTTGCGACCTTCGAGCATACGGGTCTCTGCTCCCTCTATGAGGTTGTTGGTAATATCGAATGCACCGATACCGAGTAGTTTGTTGAAACGCATGGCTGCTTCCTGCAGATTGAAAGGTTTCTCCAAATAGTCATCGGCTGAGAGTGTGACAGCCTGTTCTGTGAGTTCCTGGTCGCTCATCTTGCCTTCCAGGATGAGCACGAACTTGATCTTGTCGAGCGTGGGATTGGTCTTGATGCGATTGCAGAACTCGCTGCCCGTCATGGGGTGCATGTTGTGCTCACAGATGATGAGGTCGGGCATGGAGGATTCCACTTCTGATGCGGCTTTCACTATGTCATTATATGAGTGGAACTCATAGACATAGCGCAGTCGGGCATCGACAAACCGGATGAATTCTTCATTGTCGTCGATGAACATGACGCGGAACTTGGAGGTAGGTGACTCTCTGTACTGAGAGCGAATCTCGGATGTGAGTTCCTCGCTTACGGCATCGGGCAGGTTCATCTCACCTTGGCTGTTCAGCTCGAAGTGCTTGTTCACTTGTTGTAGTGCATGCTCTTCCGGATGTTCAAGCGACATCTGCATATCGCTGACGCGTGTGATGATCTGCAGCATCTGGGAATGTAGTGCGTTGAGCTGCTCACGCTCTTCAAGCATGGAGTCGCGTTCTGCAAGATTCATGATGATGGATGTCATACGAGCCATGGGCTGGCGCAAGTCGTCGCTGGCCAACTTGATTTCTTCACGCTGAATGGCCAGTTCACTGAGCAACTCCTTTTTCTTCTTCCAAATGACACGCAGTTTCCTGAGCCCCACTCTCCATGCATAGACGATGATGACAATCAATGCAGCATAGAAGGCCAGCATCCATATCTGGAGATACCAAGGACTCTCAATCTTGATCTCGATGATGCGTTCCTGATTACTCACAGCTCCCTCTGCGCTTACGGCTTTCACGTGTAGCTTGTAGGTGTTGCTCTTCAGGTCGGTGAAGGTTACGCCATGGTTCATGGCATCACCGTTGCGCCAATCGAAGTCGAGACCTTCCATCCAGTATTTGAACTGCAGTCGTTCACTCTGGTTGTAGTCGCCTGCCGCAAACTTTATGGTGAACGTGTTCTGGTCACTGCTCAGCGTAATGGAGTTGCTCTCGTTGAGTGTCTGGTTCAGTATGACCCGTCCGTCATAGGTGTGGCCGGGCAATATTTCTTCTTCGCCTATGAACATCTGTGTGAGCATGACGCGAGGCAGTTCTATGATGACGGCATGAGTGTTGTCGCTTGTGAAATTAACGCCGTATAGTCCACCCATGATGACGGTCCTGCCTTTTTCTGTAGTATAGATGGACCCCATGTTGAACTCGTTGCTCTGCAGTCCGTCGGAATGACTATAGTTGTACAGCCCATAATCGTAAGTGCCGTTCTCATGGTTGCGTTGTATCACGATACGGCTAACGCCATTGCTTGTGGAAATCCATATGTTGTGGTTGCTTCCTTCGGCTATGCCGCAGATGTTGTTGTTGCACAGTTGCTGTTTCTCGGTGATGATGTCAAGATTGTCGTTCTCAAGGTTCAGGATGTTCAGTCCTTCGCGTGTACCAATCCATATCAGGTTCTCTGAGTCTTTGAACAGACAGGTAATATAGTTGTTTGTGAATTTCTTCAATTTGTTGGAGGTACCCGTGTAATGGTTTACCTCTCCATTTGTAATGTTCAATATGGTGAGTCCCTCTGCCGTACCTATGAGCATGGTGTTGTCATTGCAGTAGTATAATGCAGTGGTGTTGTTCACTTTCAGCTTGTTGTTCTCTTTCGTATAGTTTGAGAATGTCTCCAGCTTGATGTTGAACATCTGCAGTCCGCCTTCAGTTGCTATCCACAGGTTTCCCGACTTGTCGGTACAGAGCGCATGGATGTGGTCGTCAATCAGTGTCTTTCTGACGCTGTCGCTGACAGTGGAGTAGATACGTGTTTTTCCGTCTTTGATACGGGTCAGTCCGTTTTGCTGTGAGCCAACCCACAGGCTTCCGTCGCTGGTTCGGGCCATGGCTGTCACTTTCAGGCTTGCCAGTGGGCCGTCGTAGCCTATGATGCCATGATCGCCTGTTCCGTAGATGAAGTTACCCTCCTTGTCCTCGCAGATGGCGGTGATGTCACCGTTCATGCTGGCGGTGAACTTGTAGATGTTGGTACCCCAGAAGGCGACACCCGATTTGGCTGTTCCTACCCATAACAAGTCGGTGTCGTCGACATACACACTTTGTATGTTGGATATGGTCTGTAGCCGGCTGGGCATCATAGTATTCAGTTGAACGTCTTCCATTTCCAGCGTTTTGGCGTTCACTTTGATGAGTCCATTACGGCTGGTGGCAATCCAGATGCTGCCGCTCTTGTCGCAGCTTATGCTGTTGACGGTGTAGTCGACTCCGACACCTGTCATTCCCAACTGGTTGCCAAAGCTGGTGTTCCATGTCTTCGCTTTCTTGTTGTAGATGAAAAGTGTGCCCTGTCCATAGAGCCAGATGTTGTCGTTCTTATCGGCACAGGCCTTGAGGGTTTTGCTGTTGCGCAGTTGCTTCTGTGCCACCTCGTTGTTCATCCATTGCACGTTGAACCTGCTCATAACGTCGCAGCAAACAATCATTCCGTTGCTATAGACAAAGACAGCACCTTCCTTGCATTCGCTAATGGAGCAGATTTCGCCTTGCGGAATGCCGTTGACTCCTCTGGTCGTGCCTGTGTAGGCGAACTCGAAGAGCATCTGCTTCTGCATGTTGTAACAGATGACTCCTGTGCTGGGCTGATAGCACCACACATTGTGATGGCTGTCTATGTATGCAATCTTGGGTACGTTGCTGATGCCCATGTTGGCGAAGACCTGCCGCATGTCGCGCTCAAAGGTCTCGGTCTGCGGGTGATAGATGCAGTAGCCGGCGGGTGTCTTTACCCACAGGCTGCCGTCAATCGCTTCCTGAATGCTCTGGATGTAACTGTCGGGCAGGGAGGAACCGTCTTGCGAGTCGCTTTGGAAGTGCTTGAAGATGTAACCATCATAGCGGTAGAGTCCGGCAGGCGTTCCAAACCACATGAAGCCGCGTGAGTCTTTTAGTATGCACGTCACTTGGCTTGAGGTGAGTCCATCTCTTGCATCGAGTGTCTTGAAAAAGTAGGATGATGCTGAGGCTGATAGTGACAGCAGCAGTGTCAGCAGAAGAAGTAGCTTTCTCATATATCTTTTTATATCATGCATGAGTAGCTGTCTACAACACCCAGTAGTCGCTCGCTTTCGTCGATGACAAGGACGGAGTGAATCTTGTGCTTTTGCATGATTTGTTGTATTTCAGTTATCTTGGTTGTTGGTGATACTTTCTTGGGCGTGGTGGTCATAATGTCGCTTACGGTCCTGTCGAAGAATTTCTCTTGCCATTTCTCCATGGCGCGGCGTATGTCTCCATCGGTGATGATACCCAATATGCGGCCGTCCTGTTCGGCTACGCCCAATCCCAGCTTTCCCTTGCTTACCAGTATGATGGCTTCGCCCAGATGCATGTCGGGCGGCAGGATGGGAAGGTCTTCACTGCGCATCACGTCCTGAGCTGTGGTAAGCAATCGCTTGCCCAGCTCTCCACCAGGGTGGAAGTGAGCAAAGTCTTGTGGGCGGAAGTGCCGCTTCTCCATTAGGGCCACTGCCAGCGCATCGCCCATGGCCAGTGTGGCTGTAGTTGAGCTGGTGGGGGCCAGATTGAGCGGACATGCCTCTTTCTCCACGTGTACGTTCAGGTGGTAGGTGGAGTACTTTGCCAGTAGCGATGCAGGGTTGCCGGACATACCAATGATGGGTATCTCCATGTGGAGCACCATGGGGATGAATCGCAGCAGCTCGTCGGTGGTTCCTGAATTTGAGATGGCCAGTACCACGTCCTCATGTGTCATGACTCCCAGATCACCGTGGTATACGTCGAGCGGATTAATGAAAAACGACGGTGTGCCTGTTGATGCCAGCGTGGCAGCAATCTTCGCTCCGATATGTCCGCTCTTTCCTACACCGGTCACGATAACCTTGCCCTGGCACTGCAGAATCAGGTCAACGGCCTTGTCGAAGTCTTCGTCTATTTTGGGGATGAGGTCAAGTAGCGCTTGTGCCTCGTCTTTGATGCATTGTATGGCGTATTCTTTAGATGTCATTTCAGAAGCTGTTTGATGAGATCTTCCAGTTTGTCGAGTTCCAGCATGTTGGCTGCATCGCTGAGTCCGTGGTCGGGATCGGGGTGTACCTCGAAGAAATAACCTGTTGCCCCGAAGGCTTTGGCGGCCAGAGCCATCTGGGGAACGAAGCGTCGGTCGCCCCCCGTCTTGCCACCCTGTGCATCGGGGCGCTGCACGCTGTGGGTGCAGTCCATGATAACGGTGGGGACTATTTGCTGCATGTCGGGGATGTTGCGGAAGTCAACGACCAGGTTGCCATAGCCCATCATGTTGCCACGCTCGGTGAGCCATATTTCAGCGGCACCGGCCTCGCGGGCTTTCTCCACGGGGTAGCGCATGTCTTTTCCTGCAAGGAACTGTGCTTTCTTGATGTTTATCGTCTTGCCTGTTCGGGCGGCTGCCACCAGCAAGTCGGTCTGCCGACAGAGGAAGGCGGGTATCTGAATCACATCGACTACCTGTCCTACGGGTTCTGCCTGCCATGCCTCATGAATGTCGGTAAGCAAGCGGAGACCGTGCTTCTGCTTTACGTCAGCCAACATCTGCAGGCCTTTTTCAAGCCCGGGACCACGAAATGAATGAATGCTGGTGCGGTTGGCTTTATCGAAAGATGCCTTGAAAATAATGTCAGTACCCAGATGCTGATTGATTTCAACGAGCTTAGTCGCTACGGTGTCGAGTAGTTCCGCCGTTTCAATGACGCAGGGCCCTGCTATAATTGTAGGATAAGTCATGTCTCTATATTAAATAATGTGTTTTGTCATGCAAAGGTAGGCATTTCCAACGAAACGAGCAAATATAAATCAATCTTTTGCTCGAAAATGAAGAAAAACGGTGAAAAATTTGGTGGTATTAAAAAGTTATCTGTACCTTTGCCTTCGCTTTAGGATAATAAGGCCCGAAAGGGTCATTAAAGTTTAACCATTTAATCAAAAAAAGAAATGAAAAAGTTTTTGATGACAATCGTTGCTGCTTTCGCAGCTGTAAGTATGAATGCACAAGTCTACGTAGGTGGTGGTTTGGGCTTCGCTACGCAGTCTTATGATGGTGAGTCTTCTACAAAGTTTGCTCTCGTTCCTGAGGTAGGCTATACTCTCGACGAGAACTCAGCTATCGGTATTGCCATTGGCTATAGCCAGTCGGGTAAGGACGATACCAAGGCTACCAAGATGGTTGTGAATCCCTACTATCGTTACAATCTGACAAAGATTGGCAATGTTAATCTGTTTGTTGATGGTAGCTTCGCTTTCGCTACAACCGACGATAAGACTAACAAGATTGGTGGTAAGAGCTATAAAATCAACGAATGGGGTATCGGTGTTAAGCCTGGTGTTGCTGTAAACTTGAACGAGAAGTTGAGCTTTGTTTCTCATTTGGGCTTCCTTGGTTATGAGAGCAGTAAGGCTGATTATGATGGTGCTAAGGCTACCAATACTTTTGGCTTTGACTTTAGCTCACTGAACCTGACCTTCGGTCTCTACTACAACTTCTAAATTGCAGCTTAGTTTAATTTGACAAATAGCTGGCCTGTCCTCAATGCGAGGACAGGCCTTTTTGTGTATGATGGCTGCACCTGCACTCTGAAATTACGTATGGGCACTTTGAATGCCTAACTGGGCAGTTTGAGCCTCTAACTGGGCAGTTAGGCCTTCAAACTGCCCAGTTTGTTTTTGGGGGCTGCTGTGGTCCATTCCTTAAAAAAAGTATATTCGGTGAAAGTTATTTGGTTGTGTCGTTTTTTATGTGTATTTTTGCAGGTCAAAATTAAAAATCAAAAAATTTCAACCGATAAAATGGCAAAGAGATTCGCTGAACCTGGCGGCTTGAACTTGACTCAGGTGAACAATGAGATTCTGGAAAGATGGGCAGCAAAGGATGTGTTCCATCGTTCTGTCGACGAGCGTGAGGGATGTCCTCAGTTCATATTCTTTGAGGGACCTCCCTCGGCCAATGGCCATCCGGGTATTCACCATGTGCTGGGACGTGCCTTGAAGGACACGTTCAATCGCTACAAGACCATGCAGGGCTTCCAAGTGAAGCGCAAGGCTGGTTGGGACACTCACGGACTGCCCGTGGAGCTGGGTGTCGAGAAGCAGTTGGGCATTACCAAGGCCGACATTGACAATAAGGAGAGCGAAAAGTATATCTCTACCGAGGATTACAACAAGAAATGCCGCGAGAACGTGATGATGTTCACCGCCGAATGGCGTGAACTCACCGAGCGCATGGGCTATTTCGTGGACCTTGATAATCCCTATATCACCTACGATAACAAGTATATCGAGACGCTGTGGTACCTGCTGAAGCAGTTCTATAACAAAGACCTGCTCTACAAGGGCTATACTATCCAACCTTATAGTCCTGCTGCCGGTACAGGCCTGTCCAGCCATGAGCTGAACCAGCCAGGTTGCTATCGTGACGTGAAAGACACCACCTGTACGGCGCTGTTCCGGATGAAGACTCCAAAGCCCGAAATGACACAGTGGGGTACGCCGTATTTCATGGCATGGACGACCACACCCTGGACGCTCGCTGCAAACTCGGCCCTCTGTGTAGGTCCGAAGATTGACTATGTGGCTCTTGAAACCTACAATCCCTATACGGCAGAGAAGATTACCGTTGTGATGGCCGAGGCCCGTGTGGCAGCTTATTTCGATACCGCTGCCGAGATTACCGATGGCGGCGAGATGCCCGAGTTCAAGAAGGGCGAGAAGTTCCTTCCTTACCGTACCGTGGGCCACTACAATGGTACTGATCTCGTGGGCATGGAATACGAACAGCTGCTGCCCATGATTAAGCCTATGGGCGATGCTTTCAAAGTTATTCCCGGTGACTATGTCACAACAGAAGACGGTGCCGGTATCGTGCACATCGCGCCCAACTTCGGTGCCGACGATGCTTTTGTGGCTAAGAAGGCAGGCATTTGTCCCATCGTGCTCATTGACAAGAAAGGTGCTGAGCGCCCTGTAGTCGACCTGCAGGGCAAGTATTTCCTGGTGGATGACCTCGATGCTGACTTTGTGAAGAAATATGTGGATGTAGAGAAGTGGCAGAAGTATAGCGGCCGATATGTGAAGAATGCCTACGACGAGAATCTAACTGACAAGGACGAGACACTCGACATCTCTATCTGCATGGACCTCAAGGCTGAGGGCAAGGCCTTCAAGATTGAGAAGCACGTGCATAACTATCCTCACTGCTGGCGCACCGACAAGCCTGTACTCTATTATCCCCTCGACTCTTGGTTCATCAAAAGCTCAGCATGCAAGGAGCGCATGAGTGAGCTGAACAAGACCATTGGCTGGCATCCCGAATCAACGGGCTCAGGTCGCTTCGGCAACTGGCTTGACAACCTGAACGACTGGAACCTCTCGCGTTCGCGTTTCTGGGGTACGCCGCTGCCCATTTGGCGTAGTGAGGATGGCGAGGAAAAGTGTATTGGCTCGCTTGAAGAACTCTACAATGAGATAGAGAAAGCTGTGGCTGCCGGTGTGATGGCTTCGAACCCGCTAAAGGATAAAGGCTTCGTTCCTGGCGATATGTCGCAGGAGAACTACGACCGTATAGACGTACACCGTCCTTACGTTGACTACATAATGCTGGTCAGCGACAGCGGCAAGCCAATGAAACGTGAGAGCGACCTCGTTGACGTATGGTTTGATTCTGGTTCGATGCCCTATGCACAAATACATTATCCATTTGAGAATAAAGAGTTTGTTGACAATAACTTATCATTCCCGGCAGACTTTATTAATGAGGGCGTTGACCAGACGCGCGGATGGTTCTTTACCCTGCATGCCATCGCTACGATGATCTTTGACTCGGTGGCTTTCAAGAATGTCATTTCCACTGGTCTGGTGCTCGATGCTAAGGGCAACAAGATGTCGAAGCATGTGGGTAATGTGGTTAATCCGTTCGAGATGATAGACAAGTACGGCTCCGATGCTGTGCGTTTCTATATGATGACCAACAGCGAACCTTGGGACAACCTGAAGTTTGACCCTGAGGGTGTGGCCGAGGTGAGCCGCAAGTTCTTTGGCACCCTCTATAATACCTACTCCCTCTTCGCTATGTATGCCAACGTGGACAACTTCTGTCCTGTGGGTAGTGGCTCTGTTGCAGCAGACGGAACGAAATGGATTCCTGTCAGCGAGCGTCCTGAGTTCGACCGCTGGATTCTCTCTTGTCTGAATTCATTGGTGAAAGGTGTTGAGGCCGAGCTGAACAACTTCGACCCGACCCGTGCAGGTCGTCTGATCGACAAGTTCGTTGATGAGGACCTCTCCAACTGGTATGTGCGTCTGAACAAGAAGCGCTTCTGGGGCAAGGAGATGGATCAGGATAAGCTCGCGGCCTACCAGACGCTCTATGAGTGCCTGCTCACAGTCTCGAAACTGTTGGCTCCGTTTGCTCCTTTCTTTGCCGACCGTCTGTATCTTGACCTCGGCGGACAATTGGATTCTGTACATCTGGAGCGCTTCCCTAAGTGTAACGAGTCGCTTATCAATAGTGACCTGGAGCAGCGTATGGATGTTGCCCAGCGCATCACGACCATCGTGTTGGCCCTGCGACGCAAGGAGAGTCTGAAGGTGAAGCAACCATTGCAGACTATCATGATTCCTCCTGTGGATGCTGAACAACGCAAGGCAATTGAGAGCGTGAAGGAAATCTTCTTGCAGGAGGTGAATGTAAAGAATGTGAAATTCGTTGAGGGTCAGGGAGTTCTGATAAAGAAGGTAAAGTGTAACTTCCGCACTATGGGCAAGAAGTTCGGTAAGCTGATGAAGTCCGTGGCTGCTGCCGTGGATACCTTTTCGCAGGAGCAGATTGCGCAATTGGAGTGTCAGGGTTCTATCGACCTTAGTGTCGAGGGTCAGGACATTATAGTCGAAGCTGCCGATGTCGACATCATCAGCGAAGACATTCCCGGTTGGCTCGTAGGCAACGAGGGCAACCTTACCGTTGCTCTCGACATCACCTTGACCGACGACCTGCGCAACGAAGGTATGGCCCGCGAGTTGGTGAACCGTATTCAGAACCTTCGTAAGAAGAGCGGTCTTGAGATTACCGACCGCATCACGGTAAGCATAGAACCCAACGACGCGGCAACAAGAGCCATCAATGCCTTTGGCGATTATGTGAGCAAGCAGGTGTTGGCCGATGCTATCCGCATGGAGAACAACGATGGTCAAACGATAGAGTTTGATGAATTTACATTAAATATCAAAATAACAAAATCTTAAAACTTATGGCCGAGAAAACACGTTACACTGATGAGGAGCTGGAAGAGTTCCGCGAAATCATCAATGAAAAGCTTGCGCTGGCTAAGCGTGATTATGATCAGATGATGCGAGTGCTTACCAATGAAGACTCAAACGATGTCGACGACACGTCGCCCACCTATAAGGCACTTGAGGAGGGAAGCACAACACAGTCAAAGGAAGACCTTATCCAGTTTGCTGCCCGTCAGCAGAAGTTCATACAGGGACTGAAAGCTGCTTTGGTGCGCATAGAAAACAAGACATACGGTGTCGATCGTATTACTGGCAAACTGATTCCTAAAGAGCGCCTGCGTGCCGTGCCTCATGCCACGCTAAGTGTGGAGTCGAAACAGCTGGAGAAGCAGAGAAAAGCTTGATATGGTGCCGATTGATTATTGAAAGCCAACATTGAAGATTGAAAAGTATTTGACGAAAGGAAGACTGGTGGTAATATTTGTTGCCGCCATCCTTCTTGTCGACCAGGCTATCAAGATTTGGGTGAAGACTCACATGGCACTCCATGAGAGTATCCAAGTCACCGACTGGTTTTATATTGCATTCATTGAGAATAATGGTATGGCCTATGGCATGCAACTGGGGTCGAAGTTGATTCTGTCGCTCTTCCGTGTTGTTGCTATTAGCGTCCTAGGCTATTATGTATGGCTGCAAGTAAGGATGCCTGTCCGCCCAATCTTCCTTATTTGTCTTGCTATGGTATTAGCCGGTGCTATCGGTAATCTTATCGACTGTATGTTCTATGGACTGGTGTTTGAAGGCTCAACGGCTTATTCCATAGCAGGTTTTGTGCCTTTTGGCGATGGCTATGCTCCCTTTCTTATGGGTAAGGTGGTCGATATGTTCTACTTTCCGTTGATTGTCACCACTTATCCCGACTGGTTTCCCTGGTATGCTGGTGAGGAGTTCATCTTCTTTAGTCCGGTGTTTAATTTTGCCGATTCTGCTATCTCCGTCGGAGTGGTACTCATCATTTTGTTCTGTCGAAAGGAAATAAGCGAAATAACCCTGAAGCGTGAATAGAACTGTCCATATCTTCTTTTTGGCTATTGCCCTGTGTGTGGCCGTTGTTGGATGCAAGCCAACTACGCCGAGTCAGTACATTCAACCCGACGAGATGGTGAATATCCTCGTTGACTATCATAGGGCTAGGGCTGTGGCACAGACAGAGGGTAACTATGACGAGCAGTCCTATCGACAGGCTCTCTATTTCAAGGCCGTCTTGCAAAAACATGAGGTGAGTGAGGAACTTTTCGACTCGTCGCTGGTCTATTACTACATACGGGCTGACCGTTTCGCACCGATTTACCATCGTGTGTTGGAACAGTTGGAAGACCAGTCGGTCATTCTTGGAGCTACCGAGGGGGAGATAGGACGTTATGCCACCCTGAATGCCAGCGGGGACACGGCCAACATCTGGTCGGAGCGAACCTCGTTGCTGCTGATGCCCATTGCTCCCTATCATAGGGTAGAGTTTGAGGTGAAAGGAGACACCCTTTTCCGTCCTGGCGACACTTTCCTCGTGCAGTTCATGGCCGACTATATGTATCAAAGTGGAAGTAAGGACGGATTGTTCTATATGGCTATTGAATACCCTGATACGGTCTTCGTGCGTCAGACGCGTTTTACTTATTCCGGACTTATACAACTGAGAATGGACACAAAGCGTAAGCAGAGTCCGAAGGCAGTGAGGGGTTTCTTCTATCTTGGAGGTGGTAATGAGCGTTCAACAATCATGCGCTTGCTTTTTGTGAATAATATACAGTTAATAAGATTCCATCAGAAAGATGAACAGCATGCAGCGAAAGAGGAGAATAGCATCGCACCGGTTGCAGTTGCCACACGGGCAGGTGATGAGCCAGTGGGTAGTAGAAATACAGAACGGAAAGGTGACAAACTATTACCCCTTAGTAGGCGAGATAGCCCAAACCGAATGGTGGAGCGGCTTGATTCAGTTAAGAAAAGACAATGAAGATAGCCTGTGTGCCTACTATGACGGAAAATTAATTGAATAACTGAAAAACCTAATAGATATGAATTTGAAAGTACGTTTGGCGGTGATGAACTTCATGGAGTTCGCCGTGTGGGGAGCCTATCTCACCTGTATGGGTAACTATCTGGGCATAGCCGGTCTTGGTGAGCAGATAGCATGGTTCTATGCCATTCAGGGTATTGTGTCTATCTTCATGCCGACCATCATGGGTATCGTGGCCGACAAATATGTTCAGCCTCAGCGACTGCTGGGCCTCTGCCACCTGGCTGCCGGTGTGGCCATGCTGGGATGCTGGTGGATGGGTGTACAGGCTGGCTTCGGACAGGAACTGCCGAACAAATCGACTTTCATTGCTGTCTATGCTGTGAGTGTGGCTTTCTTCATGCCTACCATCGCATTGTCGAATACAGTGGCTTTCTCGTCGCTGAAGAAGAACGGTTTAGACACCGTGAAGGATTTTCCCCCCATCCGTGTGCTCGGCACTGTGGGATTTATCGCTACTATGTGGTTCGTCAACTGTGCCGTTTGGGAAGACAGTTCCTTCTTCTTCACCCTTGAGGAGAATGCCCATAAGTTCCAGTACACCTATATGCAGTTCTTCGTATCAGGATTGCTGAGCGTCCTACTTTGTGCCTATTGCTTCACGCTGCCTGAATGTCGACTGGAGCGTGAGGAGAAGAAAGTATCGCTCATCGAGCAGTTGGGGCTCAATGCATTCAAGCTCTTCAAGACGAGGAAGATGGCGCTGTTCTTCATTTTCTCGGCATTGTTAGGCATGTGTCTTCAGGTGACCAACGGCTATGCAGGTCCCTTCATCACCAGTTTCAAAGGTTCTGCTGACGAAGTGATTGCCACGTCGTTTGCTGCCAACAACGCTACGCTGCTCTCTTCCATATCACAGGTGAGCGAGGCGCTTTGCATTCTGATGATACCTTTCTTCTTGAAACGCTTTGGCATTAAGGTCGTCATGCTGATGTCCATGTTTGCATGGGTGTTCCGTTTTGGATTCTTTGGCATTGGCAATCCTGCCATGCCAGGCGTGTTGCTGTTCATCCTGTCCTGTATCGTCTATGGTGTGGCCTTTGACTTCTTCAATGTGTCGGGCGGCATCTTTGTCGATCAGGAGTGCGATTCCAGTATTAAGGCATCGGCTCAGGGACTGTTCATGATGATGACTAATGGTATTGGTGCAACGGTAGGCACATTGGCCGCCGGTGAGATTGTCAACAAATATTGCTCATGGCAGGGCGGCTATCTGTTAGGTGACTGGCAGGCTTGCTGGTTCATCTTCGCAGGCTTCGCCCTAGTAGTGGGAATCAGCTTTGCCCTCGTTTTCAAGCCAGAGAGCAAATAGTATCTTGTCATCACTCAATCTTTTAATATCCAATTCTACAAATGAAGCGTACGCTGTTGAGATTTGAGAATATCCAGCAAGTCGTAGGGGATGAGCACCTCGCGGTTATCCTACTGACTGATGAAACTCGTCAGCGTGCGCTTTCAGTCGTATGCGATGAGCAGATGACACAGCAGATGCTGCTTCGTCTGCAGTCGCCCAACCTCTGTCGTTCCATGCTACCTGAAGTTCTTGTACAGATGCTGTCGGACAAATACGAAATGATGATTTACGGTATTCACGACGGGCAGTATCAGGTGGTGTTGGCTGATACTGACTTTAAGCAGAGCACGCGTCTGCGTATCAGCGATGCTGTATTGCTGAATATTATTGCTGGTTATCCGCTTTATATTGAAGAGGAACTGATGAGACGCCAGTGTGTCCCATTCAAGGAGAATGTGCGTGGTATCGCCATCCCCATCAATACGATGGATTGTCAGCGTTTGAATATGGCACTTGAAAAGGCTATCGATGACGAGAATTATGAACTTGCCTCACAGTTGCGTGATGAACTGAAACGTCGTAACGGGCCTAATTCCTGATTCATGAAAGAGATACGTTATTTTTTTGTTCCTGATGCTCCATTATGTCAAGAGCTGCCCGAAGAGGAAGCTCAACATGCCGTCCGCGTGTTGCGTATGCAGCCTGGCGATGAGATGATGCTGATGGACGGTTGTGGCTCTTTCTACAGGGCAGAGGTAACAGTAGCTGCACCTCATCATTGTATGTATCGCATTATAGAGACATCAAAGCAGTTGCCAGCATGGAAAGGACATTTGCATCTGGCCATTGCTCCTACGAAGCTGATGGACCGTATGGAGTGGATGGTGGAGAAAGCCACTGAGGTTGGCTTTGACGAACTGTCGCTGTTGGACTGCCAGTTTTCTGAGCGTCACGTGATAAAACTGCCGCGTATTGAAAAGATTGTTGTCTCGGCTGTGAAACAGAGTCGAAAAGCTTGGATGCCAGTGTTGAATGAGATGCAGTCGTTTAAGAACTTCATTGAGGGCCACAAGACGGGCCACCGCTTCATTGCCCATTGCTATGAGGAAGTGCCAAGGAAGAATCTCTTTAAGCTGTTGTTGGAGTATTCTGATTACTTGGAACACTCTGACTCTTCTGAATACGCTGATAGCTCTGAAATAATAGTTCTTGTGGGACCTGAAGGCGATTTCTCCATTGATGAGGTGCGTATGGCTGTCAATGCTGGCTTTGTGTCGGTGGATCTCGGAAGCAGTAGACTGCGCACAGAGACGGCAGGTCTGGCAGCTGTGATGATGATGCAACTGGTTCAACAATAAAAAATGTATCGATAATGAAAAAGATAGCTTTTGCTTGTATAATGTTGCTGATAACGCTGGCTTTGAATGCCCAACAGAACATGGCTGATCTCTTCAGGGTGATGCCAGACTCATTGATGCCAATGCTGACCAAGAACAACCGACTTGATATGATTGACTTTCTCGGGGCAAAGATGAAGGCTGAGGTTATCAATCAGTTGGAAGGTGATTCGGAGATGACTTTCGCAAGTGCCGACAGCATTTCTATACAAATGAATAGGGTGTTTCGTGTTGATCTTTTTCTTGTGGAAGCTGCCCAGCCCTATGACAGTTGTCGTCAGGTGATTTGTGTGAAATCCACATATACGCTTTCAACTACAGCTGAGGAAGAACTGGCATACCGGTATTTCACGGTTCGCTGGCGACCGCTTCAGTCACCTCGGCTGGTGGTTCAGCCAGTTCCTGTCTCGTCTGTTTTGAAGCAGGACGACGAGATATATTCCAAGCCATGAAGCAATATATAGGTCTGTTCCTTGTCGTTATTGGGGTGGTTGCCCTATTGGCAGTCTGGCTGATGGGGATTGCACGTGTTAATAATCTTCTGCTGCTTATTCCTTTCTTTTTTATAATCGGTGGAACGGTTGCTCATGTGCTCTTCCTCAAGCATTCCAGCCGTTATTAAGGCTAATCGCCTCTGTATATCATAGTAAGCACCTTGCTTAACCATCCGAAACTGCATCTGAACCAGCGGAAGGTGCTGACGGGTTTCCCTCCAAAACGCAGAATGAAGTCGCGGTATGGATTCTTGTCGTAGGGAAGTCCAACGTCCATGAAGAAAATGTGCTCGAATCCACGCTCATAAGAGTCTTGTATGGTATTCCATATAGTGATGTCTGCAGGATGCAGTGGAGCAAATGTTTTCCTGCGGAATGCTGTGTACCACAGATAAGCCTGTTTCTGACTGTAAACGATAGCAGAACACCCGATAGCATGTCCGTGGTATTTTGTGAGAAACAGTCTTCCTTCGCCCTCGCGTTGAAAACCACGGAAGAAAGCATCTGCAGGTACATAGCGACGTGGCTTCAGCCAGTTATGGTGGCGAAGCAGTCGCATGAATGACCGGAAATCTGCTTCATCTGACACTTCATTGATGGTAACTCCCTTGTTATAGGCCGACTGAATACGGTTGTTAAGGGACTTGCTGATGCGTGTGATGGGCTGACGTGAGTGTAGGCTGTTATGAATACTCATCCATCTTACAGGAAAAAAGCCGTTTTCTCGAAACGGTCGATAGCCAAACATCTTTTGAGATAAATTGCTCACCTCGATGAAGAGAACATTGTTGCCAATATGGTCTTTCAATTGTTTGAGCATCAGACTGAAGAGCTGTGTCTGTTGTTCACGCTCTTCTTCTGATAGTGGATGAGCGTGTCCTTGCAAGCAGGCTTCGCTACCGTCTGACAGCCGATAGGCTCCTTCACCTAATACGCGGCATTGTGTGAAGAAGTATGGTGGAAACCATGATGAACGATAGCGCACCACTGCCAGCATTTGGGCGGCAACGTTGCCGTTGGCATCCTCGACGGTGACCATGTAGGGACGGTGTCTGGGTGTCTGTTTGCTTAGGTCGAATAGTGTGCGACTATGGAAAAAGTTTTCCTTGAGTAGCCCATCGGGCAGCTCGTCGCTACTGCTATAGATGTGTGTGCGCCATTCGTTGCTCATGGGGTACAAAAATACTAAATCTGCATTAAAAATAGAAAAATAAAAGAATAAAATAATAAAAAATAATGTGTATTGAGATATAAATGGTTATCTTTGCATGAAAACCACACCATTTTATTAGAACCAAAGATGACTACATTTAAGGATTTGGCGCAGCTGCGCCGTTCGCACCGTAAGTTCACGGATGAGGAGATTGACTCGGAGAGTGTGAAACTCATTTTGCGTGCCGCTTTGATGTCGCCAACCTCGAAGGGGCAGCGGGCATGGCAGTTTGTTGTCGTCGATGATAAACTGAACATAGAGAAGCTATCCGATGCTAAGGACATGGGAGGGCAGTTCCTGAAGGGGGCTCCGCTGTGTATTGCAGTATTGGGTGACCCCATGCAGAACGACTGCTGGGTTGAGGATGGCAGCATTGCCGCCATCTCCATGCAGTATCAGGCGGAAGAACTGGGATTGGGGTCGTGCTGGGTACAGATGCGAGGCAGAGGCCTGAGTGATGGAACCAGTGCCGATACGGTCATTCGAGGCATCTTGAATATTCCTGACAATTATTCTGTTCTCTGTGTGCTGGCCTTTGGACATAAGGCTGACGAGCGCAAACCGCAGAATGAGGATAAGTTGAAGTGGGAAAACGTACATCTCAATATGTTCTGATGCGAATCGTATTCATTGGAGCCGGAAGGTTAGCCACAAATCTTGCCCCTGCATTGTGTAATGCCGGTCATCAGGTTGTGCAGGTGTATAGCCGTACCTTGACTTCTGCAAAAGCTCTTGCCGAAAAGGTTGGCGCTGAGGCTGTGGCTGATTTGGCGGCGGTGACGGTTAGTGCCGATGTGTTTGTTTTCTCTGTTACCGATGCTGTGCTCGCTCAGTTGGCTATGCGCCTGGGTAAGGGTAGGGAGGAGACGGTCTTCTTGCATACGGCAGGTTCTGTTCCACTCTCCGTTTTCGATAATGTGGTGCGTCACTATGGTGTGCTGTACCCTATGCAGTCCTTTTCAAAAGAGCGTAGGGTAGATTTCGTACATGTTCCTGTTTTCATTGAAAGTAATGACGATGTCGCCTCTGATGTGGTCACCAGCTTGGCGACTGCGCTATCTTCACAAGTGATGACGCTCGACACGGAGGCTCGCAGGCACCTGCATCTGGCAGCTGTCTTTGCCTGCAATTTTGTCAATCATTGCTATCAGCTTTCGTCAGAGATACTGGAAAAGTACCATTTGCCGTTTGAAGTGATGCTACCGCTGATAGACGAGACGGCGGCCAAGGTGCATAGTCTGATGCCCATTGATGCGCAGACGGGACCGGCTATCCGCTATGACCAGAATGTGATGCAGGCACAGTTGCAGCTGTTGAATGACCAGCCCAGACTTGCACAAGTTTATGAGCTGATGAGCCAGAGTATTCACCAATCATACCTACAGAAGAATGATAAACTATGACCTTACTCGCATCAAAGCTATCGTTTTCGATGTTGATGGCGTGCTGAGTGCCGAGACGATAACTCTCTCGGCTGATGGAGAACCTCTACGTACAGTCAATATTAAGGACGGCTATGCCATACAGTTGGCTGTCAAATTGGGATTGCGTATTGCCATCATTACCGGTGGGAACACGGGGGCTGTGCGTTTGCGCTATGAACGTCTGGGAGTACAAGACATCATGATGGCCTGTGCTATCAAGGTGAAGGCCTACGAGGAGTTCATTTCCAAGTATGGACTGAAAGACGATGAGGTGATGTATATGGGTGATGATATACCGGATATTGAGGTAATGCGTAGGGTGGGGTGTCCTGTCTGCCCCAAAGATGCTTGCCCTGAAGTGCAGCAGGTCAGTATCTACGTGAGCGATAGAAAAGGGGGCTATGGCTGTGGGCGCGATGTGGTAGAACAGACGCTTCGTGCACAAGGTAAGTGGCTTCTGAATGAGAAGGCTTTTGGCTGGTGATCTTTAACTCTTTACCGTGATCTCTTTCTCCCATGTTTGAAAACCTGAGTAAATACAAAATCGTGCTGGCCAGCAACTCTCCACGTCGAAAAGAATTGTTGGCGGGACTCGGTATTGACTTTGAAGTGAAGGTCTTGCCAGATATAAAGGAAAGCTACCCTTCAGAATTGCCTGTGGCTAGTATTGCTGAATTTATTGCGGCTGAAAAAGCCGAAGCATATAGTCGTCTGATGGCCCGTGACGAACTGCTGATAACAGCCGATACGGTGGTTGTTGTTGATGACGAAGTGTTGGGCAAGCCTGTCGATGCCGAGGATGCCCATAACATGCTTAGAAAACTGAGTGGACGCAAGCATCAGGTGGTAACAGGCGTTTGTCTTACATCGGCAACTAAGCGCCGGTGCTTCTCGGTATCGACGGATGTTGTGTTTAAAGAACTCTCCGACGAAGAGATTGCCTACTATGTTGAGCGCTATAAACCTTTCGACAAAGCTGGCGCTTATGGCATACAAGAGTGGATAGGCTATATCGGTGTTACGGGGCTTGAGGGAAGCTACTTCAATGTGATGGGCCTACCCGTACAGCGCATCTATACTGAGTTGCAGTCTTTTTGAATACTTTTTTTTACATTATTTAGTAAAAAAAGTTGTCGAACACTCTTGTAATATTCAAGATTATTGTTTATCTTTGCACTCGATAACTAGTAATTTTAATCTATATTTATCATTTTCCAAAGTTTTTTTAATGGGAATCCGTCTGAGAAGATCGATTCCCAGTTTTTTGTGTCTCTTTCAGAATCGGAAGCGAGATGTGGTAGCGAACGGCAAGGAAGCGTATGAGACATATTAGGATGAACGTCAGAATGGATGCCAGTTCGACGGGAAAGTCAAGCAATATGGCTGTCCAGTAGGCAACTCCCCCCAGTACACATGCCATGGCATAGATCTCTTTGTGGAAAATGACTGGTTCGTTGTTGAGCAATACATCGCGAATGACACCACCGGCTGAGCCTGTGATACAGCCCATGATGATGGCTACCCAGTATGGCTGACCGAATGCGAGGCTTTTCTGTATGCCTGCAATGGTAAAAAGGGCTAGTCCAAAAGTGTCGAAGACAAACCATGCATTCTTTAACGGCTCCATCCATCGTCCCAGGAAAGCTACGGTAAGTAGAGCCACAGCCGTACAGATGATGTAGACAGGGGTTGTCATCCAGAATGGGGTGGTGGAGAGCATCACGTCGCGAATGGTCCCTCCGCCGATAGCGACGGCTATGCCACAAACATAACCTCCAAACCAGTCGAACTGTTTTGCGGCAGCATGCCGAATGCCGGAAATAGCAAAGGCAAACGTACCAATCATTTCAATCACGCTAATTATGAAATCCTGATTCATGCTTTCTCTTCACTTTTCTCTCTTTTCTCTTCACTCTTCACTTTTCACTCTTCACTATATCTCTCCCCCCAGTAACTCACCATGCGTTGGTATAGTTTCTCCTCGGAAGGATTGTGCTGCCCATGCCAGAACCGCTGGTGCAGCAGGGCGTCTGGCATATACTGCTGCTGAGTGAAGTGGCCAGGATAGTCGTGAGGATACTTGTAGCCATCACTATAGCCCAAGTCTTTCATCAGTTTCGTTGGAGCATTGCGCAGGTGAAGGGGTACGGGCAAGTTGCCTGTTTCACGTACTACCGACAGCGCCTCGTCTATTCCCAGATAGGCAGAGTTGCTCTTGGGCGATGTGGCCAGATAGACTGCGGCTTCGGCCAACGCGATGCGTCCTTCGGGCCATCCTATCTTCATGACGGTATCGAAGGCAGCGTTGGCCAGCAATAAGGCATTGGGGTTGGCCAGCCCGATGTCTTCGGAGGCCGAGATGACCAATCGGCGGGCAATGAATTGTGGGTCTTCGCCTCCTTCAATCATACGTGCCATCCAATAGAGGGCGGCATCGGGATCGCTGCCGCGTATACTTTTGATGAAGGCAGAGATGATGTCGTAATGCATCTCACCGTCTTTGTCGTAAGCCAACGGATTCTGTTGCAGCCGGGCAACGACCAGTTCGTCGGTAATCACCACGTCTCCACTTTCAGACTCAACGACAAGTTCCAGTATGTTGAGCAGTTTGCGGGCATCGCCACCGCTGTAGCGAAGCAGGGCTGAACTCTCTTTCAGCTCAATGTGTCGCTCTTTCAGTTCAATGTCGGTAGTAATGGCGCGATGAAGTAGTTGTAGCAGGTCGTCTTTCTCAAGAGACTTCAGAACGTATAGCTGACAACGGGAGAGAAGCGGACGGATAACTTCGAAAGAGGGATTCTCGGTCGTTGCACCGATAAGGGTGACGACACCTTTCTCAACAGCACCCAATAGAGAATCTTGTTGCGATTTTGAGAAACGGTGAATCTCGTCAATGAAAAGGATGGGAGATGCCTCGTTGAAGAAACGCCCTTTCTGTGCTTTCTCGATTACGTCGCGTACGTCTTTCACACCGCTGGTGACTGCCGACAATGTGTAAAAAGGTACCTGTAGCCGGTTTGAGATAATTTGTGCCAGCGTGGTCTTGCCCACTCCCGGCGGTCCCCATAGAATGAATGATGTGATGCGTCCTGCGTCAATCATCTTGCGCAGCACGGCTCCCTCGCCAACCAAATGGCGCTGGCCTATGTAGTCGTCGAGCGTTCGGGGACGCAGTCTTTCTGCTAAAGGTTGTGACATATTGAGTTCAAAGGTACGATGAAACAGGTGAAGAACCAAAGAAATAAAATGATTTAACGCTTTTTTCGGAAAAAAAATAGTCATGGCTGATAGCAAATGCTAACTTTTCATTATCTTTGCAAGCATAAAAATGACATCAAACAAATCATTATGAGTCAAGAAACTGAGAAAAAAACACTTACGCTGAAGACATTGACCAAGAGTAGTGTCTGGGATGTTCAGGAAAACGATATCTTCCGAATGTTAAGTAATGCAGACAAGGATGCCGAGGTGAAAGACAATTTGCGTCGTTATACCGACATCATCAGAAGTGCTTTCATGGTCGAGGAAATCAAGGACGATTCGGCTCTTGTGAAGTCGAAATACGAAAAGATGGGCTACAAGGTGGCACAGATAAAGGTTGATGATGACAAGAAGGTGGTATGGGCTATCAAAAAGCGCCCCATTGTTCGTGTCACAGACCTGACGTATGAGAATATTCGTCATATCTCGGCAGCCAAGCTCGTTGAGGTGCTTGACCGCAATTTTGGCGGTGGCTGGGATTCGCTCTCACAGAGTATAAAGGATATCATTGAGAGCGGATTCGATATCTCGACGACCACGTTGCCCAAGGACCGCCTGCATAAGAAAGGTGGCATGTACGAGAAAAAGATTGACGACGGCTTTGAGGTACTCGAGGTGGCCAAAGGCACTTGGGTTGAGGCTATCTTTGCCAAGGCCAAGCCAATGGTTGAGAAACCACGTGTCGACATGTCTGCGGCTGACGGTAGCGAAGACGAGGACGAGGATGCTGACGTTGAGATTGAGGACAACTACAACAAACCCGATGAGGATGATGTTGAGCTTGAGGATCCTAATGATGACGAAATTACCGAGGACAATTATTCTACGATGATGGATCTTGGCTCTGAGGATCCTGACGAGGAGGCTGCCAATATGGTTGATTTCGTTGACGAGTAGGCAGACTGATATCAGAAATCATAAAAAGCAGTAAGCCCTGACGCTCCATTCGGAAAGTCAGGGCTTTACTGTTGTTTGTTTGGAATAAGTGTTTGTTTGTAAGTTTTAAGCTTCGGCTTCAGGAATTACTGAAACGACGCTCTTGTCGCGCTTTCCCTTGTGGAAGTTTACTGTTCCATCAATAAGAGCATAGAGGGTGTCGTCTTTACCTATACCTACGCCATTTCCGGGATTGTGGTGTGTGCCACGCTGGCGAACGATAATGTTACCTGCCTGTACTTTCTGTCCACCCCAGATCTTCACGCCGAGTCGCTGTGCTGCACTCTCGCGGCCGTTCTTAGAACTACCTACACCTTTTTTATGTGCCATAATGTTGTTCCTCCTACGTTTTAAGCGATTACCTGTTTAACTTCTACCTGAGTGAACTGCTCACGATGGCCGTTACGCTTGCGAGAGTCCTTGCGACGCTTCATCTTGAAGACGATGACTTTGTCGCCCTTCACCAGCGGGTTCACTACTTCTACTACTACTTTTGCACCTTTTACGGTAGGTGCGCCAACCTTGACGGCTCCGTCGGCATCGACCAACAGCACCTTGTCAAACTCAACAGTCTTTCCGGCCTCAACGTCCTTCATATGGTGAACAAAGAGCTTCTTGCCCTCCTCAACCTTGAACTGCTGACCCTGAATTTCTACAATTGCGTACATTTGTTTTTTGTTTGTAAATAGGGGTTTTTCCGTAAGGCGGTGTACGTCCGTACACACTTTACCCTGCCTCCACGGACTCTTTCGGGCTGCAAAGGTACTGTTTTTTCTGCAGAGAGAGGTGCCTGTATGGCTAATAATGATTAACGGTTAGTAAAATTTAACATCTGAAAGCATTAATTGGACTTTGGCTGATGTAATATAAGTGTCTGGCTCAATTAAAAAAACGTAATTTGCGTTATTGTGTGTCTATGCTGGAAGGCTCTTTCGGTCTAAATGTGTACTTTTGCACGGGAATGAAAGAAGAATAACGTAATGAAGATGCGTGTTGTGGCGCTTGCTGTGGCGCTTGTTTGCACAATGGCTCCTCTGAATGCCCAGTCGCACCAGCAATGGCGTGACTCGCTTGATGTGCTCAACGGTATGATAGCACGTTTCCCAAGATCGACGGACCTGCGCCTGAAGAAGGCTGCCGTTAATATTGAACTCAACCAATGGGAATATGCTATTGAGGAATATGGACGGGTACTCGAGCTGAACCCAAAGAACCTCGCAGCGCTCTACTTCCGTGCTTATGCCAACCACCATCTGCGCCATTACGACCTGGCCAAGAACGACTATGAGACATTTCTATCCTTGCAGCCCAAACACTTCGAGGCCCAGCTGGGGCTGGCCATGGTGAAACGTAACATGGGTCGTAAGACCGATGCTCTCGACGAATTGAACAGGTTGGTGCAGCTGTTCCCCGACTCCGTCTATGCCTATGTGGCGCGGGCCGGTTATGAGGGCGAGCTGGGACAGTATGAGGTGGCTCTCTTCGACTGGGATGAGGCCATTCGTCGACAGCCGATGAATGCGGACATCGTGGCCTCTAAGGTCGACCTGCTGATAGGGCTGAAGCGTTACGACGAAGCATGGGCCGAACTGGAGGCAGCCATGAAGAGAGGTATTCCGCGAATGGCGTTGAGAGAGTGGATTGACAAGTGTAAATAGTAATAGGAGTATAATCGAAAAAACAATATAAAAATGAAACGACAGATTCTTTTGCTAACGTTTTCGGCCATCGCCGTGGGAGCCTTGGCCTGTACTAATTTTATCGTAGGGAAGAAAGCTTCGAAAGACGGCTCGGTTCTCTGTACCTATAATGCCGACGACTACGGCATGTTCATCGGCCTTGCCCATTATCCTGCTGCAAAGCATCAGCCGGGGGAGATGCGTAAGGTTGTCAATTGGGACACCCATGCCTATAGTGGCGAGATTGCCGAAGCTGCCGAGACCTACAACGTCATTGGAAACATGAACGAGTGGCAGGTCACTATTGGCGAGACTACCTTTGGCGGACGGGAGGAGATGGTTGATACCACGGGCATACTGGACTATGGCTCGCTTATCTATATCGCCCTTCAGCGCTCAAAGTCGGCTCGCGAAGCCATCAAGGTGATGACGACACTTGTGGAGCAATATGGCTATAACTCTGAGGGCGAGACCTTCACCATCTGCGATCCTGACGAGGCATGGATCATGGAGATGATGGGTTGCGCCAGCGACCGCAAACTTTCAAAAGAGCGTACGGTGTGGGTGGCACTTCGTATTCCCGATGATGTCATCTGTGGTCATGCCAATCAAAGCCGCATAAGCCGCTTCGATATGAAAGACAAGTCGGGCAACGTGCTCTTCTCGAAGAATGTCGTGAGCTATGCCCGGAAGATGGGATGGTACGATGGCAAGGACGAGGACTTCTCGTTCTGTAACACCTATGCCTTCCCCGATTTTGGCGGCCGTCGCATATGCGATGCCCGTGTGTGGAGCTTCTTCAATCGCTATGCCGACGGCATGGAACGCTACATTCCATGGGCTGAGGGTTTGGAGAAGGATGCCGAGCCCCTGCCGCTATGGGTGAAGCCCAGTCGCAAGCTGGGCGTGGCCGACGTAGAGGCAGCCATGCGCGACCACTATGAGAATACACCCTTTGCCCTTGATGGCGATATCGGTGGCGGTATCTGGCAGATGCCTTATCGTCCTACACCTCTTTATTTTAAAGTAGGTGAAAAGAAATATTTCAATGAGCGTCCCACGTCGACACAGCAGACAGGCTTCACTTATGTGGCTCAGATGCGCTCGTGGCTGCCTCGTGAGGTAGGCGGCGTACTCTGGTTCGGCAACGACGACGGCAATATGGTTCCTTATACGCCAGTTTACTGTTGTGCCACTGAGGCACCGCGCCCTTATAGTACCCCCGGAGCCGATGCCCTCACCTTCTCAATGGAAAATGCCTACTGGGTGCAGAACTGGGTATCGAATATGGTCTATCCTCGTTATTCGCTTATGTTCCCCACACTTCAGGAGAAGCGCGATTCTCTCGACAACTCCTATTTCTGCCTGCAGAAAGAGGTTGAAGACAAGGCACTCCTGCTCAGCGGTGATGCCCGTGTGGATTATCTTACTGATTACTCAGCCAAGAAGGCAGAGGAGATGCTTGATGTCTGGAAAGCTCTGGCTTTCAAACTGATAGTGAAGTATAACGATATGATTGTCAAGCCAGAACAAAATGGCACCTTCACCCGCACGCCGGAAGGAATTGGTGCCCGCGTGGTTCGCCCAGGCTATTCAGAGAAGTTCGTACGCGAACTGATTCGCCAGACAGGAAAGAAATTCGAGGTGCCGGAATAGACGGTAAGAATGTGATGGTGAAGTGATTTTTGAGAAAGAAAGTCGGTCTTTCACACAAACAGGGCAGTTAGACCTTCAAACAGGCCTGTTAGAGCCTCTAACAGGCCTGTTGCTTTCCAATAACTGCTGACATTCTGAAGGAACAATTTTGAAAAAACACTCGTTTTTGGGGAAAAAAATCAATTTTTTTCATGTTAATATCACTAATACACTATTAATATCACTAAAAAAATATACTGATAATCAGAAAGTTATGGGCTTAGTGATATTAGTGATATTTTTTTTGAAAAATTTTTTTTTGAATAGCAAAGGTAAATCTTTCGTCATTATAGAAGGCAAACTAACCTGAATGTTTTTTCTGTCGCAGACAAAGATAAATATGATCTTTAGCTTTCTGATATTGCTGTTGATGTCTTCAACAGGATAGAATCGGTAAGTATCGGCAAAATAAAGATTTAAGACAAAAAAACAATAAAAAGTTTTGCGGATTCAAATTTAATGAGTACCTTTGCACCCGCAAAACGAAAAGGATGCACCCGTAGCTCAGTTGGTAGAGCACCTGACTCTTAATCAGGGTGTCCAGGGTTCGAGCCCCTGCGGGTGTACTTCTAAGTAGAAAAAGCGATGCACCCGTAGCTCAGTTGGTAGAGCACCTGACTCTTAATCAGGGTGTCCAGGGTTCGAGCCCCTGCGGGTGTACAAGATAAAAAGACGGCAAACACGCTAAGTTTGTCGTCTTTATTTTATTATGGTGAGATTTGAAAAAAAAGTCAAAAAAGTTTCACTTTTCATTTTTTATTTGTACTTTTGCCATGTCTTACAGATTATTGCTTATTCCCTAACCAACACAAAAACCAAGTAATGATTTCTGTATAGTTTTGTAGAATCCTAATAGTAGTAAGTAATGAGAAAAATCTATGTTGTAGCAATCCTGTTCTTTGCCACTTTGTCGGCTCACGCTCAGGAGAAGGTCATGAACATCTTGAAGACGGATGGGACAACGACCCAGGCCCGTGTGCTTGATTTGAAGAAAATCAGTTTCCTTACTTTGGAGAATAACAAACAAGGCCTATTGGTGAAAACATTGGGTGGCGAGACGGCAACTGTGCTTTTTGAGGCACATCCTGTTGTCACAGCTTCCGATGGCAAACTGATAATAAAGTATAACTCAGAAGATGCCGTTGAGTTCGAAATTACGGACATTGCGGAAATCGTCTTCGGTGATGCGACTAACGGAGTGTCCGTTAATGAATTGAAAGGCTTTACCTGTATACTACAGGACCGTAGCGCTCTGTTTCAGGGAATCCCCAATGGCATCAAACCTTACGTGTACTCTCTTGACGGACGTTGCCTCTCGACTCCTCCCGTCAGTAATGGCGAATTGCGATTGAGCCGTGCAACAATGGGTACTGGTGTCTTCATTGTGAAGGTAGGTACGTTCTCTACTAAGATAAAGTTGTAGTTCCTTTTTTTCTAACATCAGAAAACACAAAAAATGAAAAAGATATTCCTTTTAGCTACAGCCTTTCTTGCGGCTGTACAGCTCATGGCTCAACAACCTGCCACAATGATTATGAAGCTCACCAATGGCGCTTCCGTCTGTACTGAGGTGAGTGAAGTGGAAAAGATTACGTTTGCCGATACGTTATACAACCTCAACGCTTCCGGCTACCGCATTCTCGAAGCCAACGAACTCTGTTGGCCCGAAGACCGCTTGCTGCCTTTCTTCCTTCCACCGGCATCTTCAGTCATGTCGCTGGATATGAATGCAGCTTCCCTCAACGATGAAGAGCGCATCATGTTTTGCACGCTCCAGGGAATCGTCAATCGTACATGTCCACGCATTCTCCTCTACAATCACAACGAGGAACCGCAAAGAACATGGCCCGTGGCACATAGTCTCAGAACTGCTGTCATTCCCAGCTCCAAGCCATATAATCTCGTGAAGCTTTACAAAGATGAGATAAATGGCCTGGTGCTTTACAGTAATGAGCGATCTGACCATTATTCCAACCTTGCCGTTACCATTGCCGGATTGGACCGTCTGCTCCCTGTAACAGCCGATGTTAGGGCTAAACTTGTGGCCAACGGTATGGACTTTCCCGTTGTAACGGATCTTACTTCGCTCACGATGTCTACCGCTGTGTCTGTCTACACCTATTTATATAATAACTATTGGAGTCGCTGCAATCATCGCCTGCTCATCAGCGAGCGTCCCACCATACCTTATGTGCATGATATCGGAGCTGCCTGTGGTTCGGCATGTGTGTGGCTCGACCCTCGTACTTCAAGCGAAAAGGTATTACTCGACAAGATGCTCAAGGATATGACGCCTGGCCGGGATATTGTGCTGGGATGGTATCCTGAGGAACGCTCCGGTGTTGGCGAAGCTACCAGATATGGCTTGTCGACCGTACCCGCTGACTTCTTTGAGAATACTACAGTCTACACAGCTGTTAATAACCCCATCAAGATAGCTCCCGTGCCTAAGCGACCGAAGCTGGAAAACAAGGTTTATGCAGCTGTCTACATCAGCGATGGTGACAATATCCAGTACTGTCAGCATGCTATGGCCAAGATCTTCGAGCAGAACGGACGTGGCCAGATGCCCATGAACTGGACGATAAGTCCTGCCTTGGCAGACTTCTCACCCATGATGCTGAATTACTATTACGGCAAGGCAACGGCCAACGACTGTTTCGTCAGCGGACCTTCAGGCTTGGGTTATGCTATGCCCTATGATGCACATAATTCGGTCTATTATGCCAGCGTGACTTCCAGCAAAGCATTTACACCATACGCCCAACTTACCCAACGCTATCTTGAGAAAACCGGTCTTCGTGTCATTACCGTTTGGGATGACATCAGTCCCTTGCAACGTAAGGTCTATGCTGATAACTGCTCCTACCTCTACGGACTGACCATTAATGACTGGGAACGTCAGGCAGGCCGGCTGACGACCAAGGTACAGTCGGACTGGCTGCCCATTACACCTCAATATCCCTGCTATGCCAGCGGCGTGGATGTCATTACCGGTTTCTTTAAACGCGATATTCAGAATTTCAATGGTACAGAGCCGATGTTCGTTACAGGTCAGGCTACCGTATGGGATGCCGGTCCCGACAAGCTTATCGCCTTGAAGGAAACCCTTGACGAACTCTCGCCAGGCAATATCAATATCGTTCGTGCCGACCATTGGTTCAGCTACTACAATGAGGCTCATCATTTGCCATTCAACATGACGCTGTTAGAGGAAATGGAGATTACTTCCTCTCCGACCAAGACTGATGTTAACTTTGCTGCTAACGGGTCGCCTTCTGAGGGTTATACATGGATTTCTGAGACTACGGACGGAACAGGTTGGGTGCAGTTGGACTTCAAGAAATCCTATGAGATCAGCCGTTATGTGATACGCCATGCTGAGGCTGGCGGGTTGGATGCTGAACTTAACACTCGCGATTTCACCGTCGAAGTAAGTAATGACGGCAGAACTTGGACTACGGTAGGCACCTACGTTTCCAACACAGCACCCGTGACCGAAGAATCCATCACTCCTGTACAGGCACGATATGTGAGAGTGAAGGTCACTAATGGCGGCATCGACGGCTACGTACGCATCGGAGACATCGAGGTCTACGGCTCACATTAGTCTAACCGATTGTCATTCTCCAACAAAGTGATAAAATAGATTTCAAATATTGCCAAAAAGCCTTTTGAACGTATTGTTTCTGAAAAAAAGTGGGTTCAAAATTTGTTTGATAGAAAAAAAATAACTACCTTTGCATCCGCAAAAAGCGAAACGATATCTGGGTTGCTCAGATATTCCGATCAAAGGCAGGCCGACATGGCTCAGTTGGTAGAGCAACGCATTCGTAATGCGTAGGTCCCCGGTTCGAGTCCGGGTGTCGGCTCTAAAAAAGAGATTGGGGTAGAGGTAGCCCCATTTTTTTGTAGGGGAAATGCGGAATTAGCTCAGTTGGTAGAGCATTGGCTTCCCAAGCCGAGGGTCGCGGGTTCGAGTCCCGTATTCCGCTCAGAGAATAAGGACTGGTGCAGTTGCATCAGTCCTTTCTTTTTTTGCCTTGTCTCCTTGCTCTCTTGTTCTTCGATGTGGGAGAGCGAGTGAGGTGAATTATTCTTCGATGTGGGAGAGCGAGTGGGTGAAGGTGGTAAAGAAGTTGGTGATACCCTCGGCGGGATAGTACCTGAAGTTGCTCAGCGAGTGTCGGGTTTGCCACATCATGGCCGATGAGTTGGTGGAGTGTACGAAGATGTCCTGTCCCTGCTGGAAGGACCATTCGGCTTGCTGGTCGTTCCTCATGAGGAAGAGTTCGCGGAGGATGGGGTCGAGGTTGCTTTCCTTGCCGGCTGACATGAAGGGAATCTCGTCGCTGCTGAATCCTAACAGTTCGATGAGCAGTTGTCCTGCTGTCTGGGCAATCCGCTTGAGTCCCAGTTTGTCTATCCAGTTCTGGAGTTTCACGAAGTCGGTCTTGTTGCCGGCTTGGCGAAGCATGATGCCCAGGTCTGTGAGCTGCTGTACGGAGATGCCGTTGTTGAGCATGCTGTGGGCTATGTCCAGGATGACGTGTAGCATGGCGAGCGCATTGGTGGTCACCTCCATGCGTGTGTTGTCGATGGTGATGTAGTTGGGCTCGTTCTCACGAATCTCGGCCTCTATGATGTTTTGGAGCGTGCGGTTGAGCAGCCGGTTGGTGAGCTGGTACAGGCGGTGCTGGTGCTCAACGGGTAGGTTGTTCCACTGGTAGCAGAGGGTATGCCTTTGCGCTTCGTTGTGGTGTGTTCCGTTGTCGCGGGCCCATAGGTCGGCTTTCTTTCCTTGGGTCTCAAAGGGGAAGAATATTTCTATGGCATGAACGCTTCGGTGTTCGGGGCGTTTGTAGAGTGAGGCCATGTGGAGCCCTTTGGTGAGCATGGGGCGCAGCTGTTGCCGGTTCAGCAGTTGGTATAGTCTTGTGAGCGACGAGCTTAGGGTGCGGCTCTCTTGTTCAATGTCGTTGGTGGATGCTCTCCAGGCATCTGCCAGCTCTGGCTGCAGCTGCATGAAGAACTGGTCGCTGCACTTCTCGATGCCGTCGTAGAGCAGGGCCGACACGCCATGCATCAGCGCATACTGGTAGGTGCGTCGCCACTTCCATGCCGACATGGGTTCTATCTGTTCCTCTTCATCGAAGGCTCCGGCACGTAGGAGCCGGAAGAAGTTGCGTGATATGATGTCCATAGTATTATGAATAGCGTTTGGGATAGCGCAAGAGGATAGCCCCCAGCGCAGCCAGACCGATGGCTAATGGGTAGTAGAGGTGGGGTAGGATGGCGATGGGGTTGAGGGCTGCCAGCCCTGCCGCCATGAGCAGCTGTGCACCATAAGGTATGAGTCCCTGGGTGAAGCAGGAAAAGGTGTCGAGCAGCGAGGCGCACTTACGTGGGTCCAGCTGGTACCTCTCGCCAATCTTCCGGGCAATGCCTCCTACGGTGATGATGGCCACGGTGTTGTTGGCTGTACACAGGTCGATGATGCTCACTAGGGCTGCTATGGACAGTTCGGCTCCGCGTTTGCTGCGTATGTGCCGTGTGAGGGTGCTGATAATGAAATCGATGCCCCCGTTGTGCTTCACGATCTCGAGCAGTCCGCCAGCCATCAGCGTGATGATGATGAGCTCGCCCATGCCCAGTATGCCATTTCCCATAGCCTGGAACCATCCGTAGACATCGAACGAGCCGAGACACAGTCCGATGATGCCGGTGAGGGCGATGCCGATGGTGAGCACGGCCATCACGTTCAGTCCGCCAATAGCTGTGAGCAGCACTACGAGATAGGGGGCCACCTTCCAGAAGCTGACCTCTGGAATGTCGGTGGGCGTGGCTATTCCCTCGCCCATGACGAGGTAGACGATGAGGATGATGATGGCTGCCGGGGCCACGATGAAGGAGTTGACGCGAAACTTGTCGCTGGGCTGGCACCCCTGGGTCTGAGTGGCTATGATGGTGGTGTCGCTGATGAAGGACAGGTTGTCGCCAAAGAAGGAGCCTCCCACTACTACGGCAGTCATCAGGGCTACCGGCAGACCTGTCTGGGTGGCCACTCCGGCAGCGATGGGGGTCAGGGCCACGATGGTGCCCACGCTGGTGCCTATGCTGAGCGATATGAAGCAGGCGGCCAGAAACAGGCCTGCTAGCAGCATCTCCGACGGGAGCAGCGACAGCGTCAGCGCTACGGTGGCATCGATGCTGCCCATCACCTTGGCCGAATTGGCAAAGGCTCCGGCCAGCACGAAGATCCATATCATGAGCATCATCTCCGGAGTTCCTGCTCCACGGCTGAACACGTTGAGCCTCCGACGCAGCTTGCCGCGGGTGACGGCGATGGCATAAATGCTGCTCACCATGAAGGCTACCGTGATAGGAACGGTATAGAAGTCGCGGGCAATGACGCTGGTGACGACATACAGGACGATGAACACCAACAGGGGCGAAAGTGCAAGCAGACCTTTTTTCATTTAGCCGAATAGTTTCTTGTCGCGGTGAAGATGACTGCCTATTCTGTTATAGCAGAAGCGATGCAGGCGAACACAGAAGAGGACGAGCAACACGAAGCCTATGCTTCCCCAGGTTGACGACACCTCGCCGAAGAAGGCAAACGTGTCGTAGGTGCCGTGGGCGATGACGGGAGCCACGATAATGGCGTACTTGTTGCGCTTGGATCGGTCGACAAAATAGTAGAGCGAATAGAAGAAGCCCATGAGCACACCGAAGGCATAGTGGCCGGGAACGGCCAGCAGGGCGCGTGTGATGCCTACCTCTACCCACGTGTCCATGAACCCGAAGAGATAGCCTATGTTCTCAACGGCGGCAAAGCCCAGGCTGACGTAGACAGCATAGACAATACCGTCGAAATGCTCATCGAAAAAGGGATTCTTGCGCAGAAGCCACCACAGGGCCAGCAACTTCAACCCCTCTTCGGGAATGGCTGCCAAGAAGAACGCGCGGGTGGCGGCACCCACAAGTGTCGAGGCTTCGGCATGCTGAAACAAAAGGAGCTGAATGCACCCTTCAATAAGGCTGGCAGGAATCACAATCAGCATTCCGTAGAACACAGCCTTGCGAAGCATCTTCACCGGCTCGGGAATAGGGTCGGTCTTATAAATATAGTATAACAGGCAGACTGCCGGGAGTAAGGCTGCAATAAGAATCAGAGCTGTTTGCATATAAAGGAATGAGGATATCTGTTTCTTGCATGCAAAATTAAGAAAAAAGACGGAACTGGAGAAAAGAATGCGGGAATTTAATTTATGGTTGCATTATATGAACTAAAAGAAGATATTTGAGTTAATATTGTTAAAATTAACCAAACCTTTTAACTTAAAAGCCGTCAATAGAGACGAGAAATAGCTATATTTGCACCGACCAAACGAGAGTACAATGAAAAAGAGCACTATATGGATCATATCGCTGGTGATGGGCTTTGCCTTTCTGGGGCTGCTTTTCCTCCAGATCTCGTATATCGAGGATATGGCGAAGATGAAGAAGGAGCAGTTCGACGAGAGCGTGAACCGCAGCCTTTATCAGGCCTCGCGCAATCTGGAGATGAACGAGACGCTGCGCTATCTTGAAAAGGACGTGAACGACGTGGAGCGCAAGGCCTATACGCAGGACACGGTGATGGTCGACGGTCTGGACGGCTCCATCCGCCATTCCCATGAGTTTGCCGTATCGGCCGACGACGGTACGGTCTATTCGGCCTTTGAGCTGAAGACCTTCCAGACGAAGCCCGCCTCGGTGCCAAAGGCGATGATCAGGCATAGCGACAAGAGCTCGCTGGCAGAAGCCAACAAGTCGTTCCAGGAGATTGTGCGCAACCGCTACGTCTACCAGAAGGCGCTGCTCGACGAGGTGGTCTACAACATCCTCTATACGGCCAGCGACAAACCCTTGAAAGAACGCATCAACTTCACCCTCCTCGACAATGACATCCGCAAGGAGCTGCAGAACAACGGCATCAACCTGACCTATCATTTCACGGTGTCGACAACCGACGGTCGCGAAGTGTACCGCTGCCCCGACTACACTCCCGACGGCGAGGAGGACTGCTACACGCAGACCCTCTTCCGCAACGATCCTTCCTCAAAGATGGGTGTAGTGAAGATACACTTCCCCGAGGTGAGCAGCTACATCTTCTCCAGCATCCGCTTCATGATTCCTGCCGTAGCCTTCACGGTAGTGCTGCTCATCACGTTCATCTTCACCATCGTGGTGATCTTCCGGCAGAAGCGCTACTCTGAAATCAAGAACGACTTCATCAACAACATGACCCACGAGCTGAAGACCCCCATCTCGAGCATTTCGCTGGCCGCCCAGATGCTCAACGACGAGTCGGTGACCAAGAGCCCCACGATGATGAAGCATCTGGGAGGGGTCATCAACGACGAGTCTAAGCGATTGCGCTTCCTGGTGGAGAAAGTGCTGCAGATGTCCATGTTCGACAACAAGACGGCATCGTTCAAGAAGAAAGAGCTCGACCTCAACGAACTGCTCGAGCAGGTGGCCAGCTCGTTCAACCTGCGTGTCAGCCATACCGGCGGTAAGATTGATATAGAGATCGAGGCCGTCGACTCCGCCATCTACGTCGATGAGGTTCACTTCCAGAATGCCATTACTAACCTCATGGACAATGCCGTGAAATATCGCAAGCCCGACGAGCCCATCGACATCCATATCCGCACGTGGAACGAGGGTGATCGCCTCTGCTTCTCCATTGCCGACAACGGTCAGGGCATCAAGAAAGAGAATGTGAGAAAGATTTTCGACAAGTTCTATCGCGTCCATACCGGCAACGTGCACGATGTCAAGGGCTTTGGTCTCGGACTGGCCTACGTAAAGAAGATCATCAACCTGCACGATGGCGACATCAAGTGCGAGAGCGAACTGGGCAAAGGTACCAAGTTCACCGTGAGCCTGCCTATCCTGGAGGAGAAGGCCTGAGAGGTGAGAGAAATGTTGGTAGGATTAAGAAAAACATTTGAAGAAAAAACAGTATAAACCTCAAAAAAAATTATTAATTATGGAAGACAAACTGAAGATTTTGCTTTGCGAGGACGATGAGAACCTCGGAATGCTGTTGCGTGAGTATCTGGCTGCCAAGGGATACGAGGCAGAGCTGTGTGCCGATGGAGAGGCTGGTTTCAAGGCTTTCCTCAAGACCAAGTTCGACATCTGCGTGCTCGACGTGATGATGCCTAAGAAGGATGGCTTCACGCTGGCCCAGGAAATCCGTTCGGCCAATGCCGAGATACCCGTCATCTTCCTCACCGCCAAGACCCTGAAGGACGACATCCTCGAAGGCTTCAAGCTCGGTGCCGACGACTACATCACCAAGCCCTTCTCCATGGAGGAGCTCGTGTTCCGTATTGAGGCCATCCTGCGCCGCGTGCGTGGCAAGAAGACCAAGGAGTCCACGCTCTACCACATCGGTAAGTTCACCTTCGACACACAGAAGCAGCTGCTCACCATCGGTGAGAAGCAGACCAAGCTGACCACGAAAGAGAACGAGCTGCTGGCCCTGCTCTGCTCACATGCCAACGAGATTCTGCAGCGCGACTTCGCCCTGAAGACCATCTGGATAGATGACAACTATTTCAATGCCCGCTCCATGGATGTCTATATCACCAAGCTGCGCAAGCACCTCAAGGACGACGAGCAGATAGAGATTATCAACATCCACGGCAAGGGCTATAAGCTCATCACACCCGAGGAAGAATAAACATCACCCTCTCCCTCCCCCTCCCCTTCAGGGGAGGTCGGGAGGGATCTTCTTCAGGGGAGGCTCTTGCCTTGCAAGCGTCCTTCGGCCGAGCGGGGAGGGGTCTTTCTTACGTCAACTGCCGCGCGCGTTTCAGCGTTCAGTTAGTTCAGTAGATTCAGAGGGTATTTCAATACCTCCAATATATATATATTATTGATTATTAAATAGTTACCTACTATATATAACTGATACACATATACTACCGAACTACTGAACTAACTGAACGCTGAAACACATGCGAAGATACGAAAAAATTTAACAAGATAGTCCTTGAGCACCCTGTTGGCCCATTTTCTGAACTGTACACCTCTTTTACTCTTAACACGATAGCCCACAGAGGTCACCATTTCCAGATTGAAATACTCCTTCTCATGAGTCTGCATTTTGCCCTCCATAGCACCATGTTTAGTGGTATTCGCAAATTTTGCGACTACCACTTCATCGGCCAGTTCCTCCCTGAGTGCATTGTTGATGTGCTTACTGATGGTCTTATAGTCACGGCCAAATAGCGTTGCCAGCTGCTGGCGCGTCAACTATATCATCTCACCATCCATTCTCACCTCCAACTGAATGGCATTGTTCTCATCTTTGTAGATTACAATCTGATCTTCTTTCATACTTTTCGAATTCTTTTACAAAGATACGAAAAAATCCCGCTCATTTTAGCAACGAACGGGAAGATATTTTTGTTAATGATTGTTAGGTCTCAGTTATTCAGAGAGATTCTTTTTCTTCACTATCATATAGGTTTTTAGTTGTTTGCGATATCAGGTGATGAGAGCAGATCGGGGAACCGTCCCGCGAGTCTCTCTCTTCTATCCGCTCAGTTTTCTTGTGTCCCCTACGACAGGAATCCAAGGAGGACACCAGCGGCAACAGCGGAGCCGATGACACCAGCCACATTGGGTCCCATGGCGTGCATGAGGAGGAAGTTGTGGCGGTCATACTCAAGGCCGAGGTTGTTGGAGATGCGGGCCGACATGGGGACGGCCGACACACCGGCATTGCCGATGAGGGGATTGAGCTTCTTCGACTCTGGCAGGAAGAGGTTCATCAACTTCACGAAGCAGACACCGCTCATGGTGGCAATGGCGAAGGCGGCAGCTCCGATGGCGAAGATGAACACGGTGTTCATGGTGAGGAACTCGCTGGCCTGCGTAGAGCAGCCCACGGTAAGTCCCAGGAGCATCACGACGATATCGTTGAGGGCGGCTCCGGCAGTCTTGGCCAGACGGGTGGTCTTGCCGCTCTCCTTCAAGAGGTTGCCGAAGAAGAGCATGCCCAGCAGAGGCAGGCCCGAGGGTACGATGAAGGTGGTCATGAGCAGGCCGATGATAGGGAAGAGGATGCGCTCGGTCTGGGAGACGTTGCGCCCTGGCTTCATCTTGATGGTACGCTCCTTCTTGGTGGTGAGCAGGCGCATCAGGGGCGGCTGGATGAGCGGCACGAGGGCCATGTAGCTATAGGCGCACACAGCGATGGCTCCCATGAGGTTGGGGGCGAGCTTCGACGAGAGGAAGATAGCTGTGGGGCCGTCGGCACCACCGATGATGGCGATGCCCGCTGCCTGGTTGGGCTCGAAGCCAACGGCCAGGGCGAACATATAGGCTCCGAAGATGCCGAACTGGGCGGCAGCTCCGATAAGCACCAGCTTGGGGTTGGCCAGCAGGGCCGTGAAGTCGGTCATGGCTCCGATGCCGAGGAAGATAAGGGGCGGATACCAGCCCTGGCGCACGCCCTGATAGAAGATGTTGAGCACGGAGTTGTCCTCGTAGAGTCCGATCTCCAGTCCGGCATCGGCACGGAAGGGGATATTGCCGAGGATGATGCCGAGGCCGATGGGGACGAGCAGGAGCGGCTCGAAGTCTTTTTTGATGGCAAGATAGATGAACAGCGCGCCTACGAGAATCATGATGAGGTTGCCTGCGGTGGCATTGGCGAAGCCGGTGTAGGTCAGGAACTCATTGAGGTTTTCAGCTATGAACTGGAACATGGCTTTAGGGGGCTTGGGGTTATCCGATAGTGAGCAGTACGGCACCTTCCATGACGGTGTCGCCCTTGTTGACGTTGATGGAGAGTACCTTGCCTGAGTATTCAGACTCAATATTGTTCTGCATCTTCATGGCTTCGAGAATGAGAACGGTGTCGCCTGCGCTGACCTGCTGGCCCACCTGTACCTTGATCTCGGTAATGGTGCCGGGCAGGGGAGCCTTGACGGCAGAGCCGCCTCCGGCAGACTCTCCCCCTTGCCCCTCCCTGCACGGTTGGGGAGCAGATGGTTTTGAGGCTTGCGAGTTACCACTCCCCTCACTCACAGGGAGGGGACGGGACTGGGTCTCTGGTGCCGTGACCTTGGGGTTGTTCATCGTGGGGTGCTTGGCGGCATTGATGGGCTTCTGGAGCTCTATCTCGAAGGGGATGCCGTTCACGTTTACTTTGGCAATGTTGCCTTCTACCTCGGCGATCTCTACTTCGTAGTCAACGCCTTTCACTTTATATTGGTACTTTTTCATGTTTTATAGTGAAGAGTGTGTTCGCTTCTGTCTGTTATTTTAGTTCGGGGGTGGTGGGGATGTTGGGTGCCTTGTGGTCGAGCGGCAGGAAGGGGTCGTGGAGGTGGGTCATCTGACTGTACTCGTCGTCCCAGCCGGTATCCTTGGGCTTGATGGTGATGACACCGCTCTCCACATCGTGCACATCGTCCTCGTACTGGCGGAGGGCCATGCCGATGACGGCCATGTAGACCTCCATGTCGATGCCTTTCTTGTCGAAGCCTTCCTGAAGGGCCACGCTGGTCTTGTGGCCTATCTCGATAGTCTTCTCAACAGTCTTCGTGATGGGCTTGATGGGATGGGTGTTGGCCACCTTCTTGGCTGTCTCTAAGTGGTTCATGAAGAGGCCGAAGAGGGTGAAGAAAATCCACAGCGTGGCCAGGCATGCGAACACGATGCCCATGGCCATAATGGCCATAGCGAAGCCGTGGGGGTCTTCGCGCTTGAATTTCTCAATCTTTGTCTCCGAAGCCTCGATGTAGTTCTCGATGCCGGGAGTTACATGCTCGGGAGCCTTCACCGTCCATTGGCCATGCAGGCGTGCATACGACTGGTCGGCATCGAGGGCCGGCACGGTGACGGAATCGATGAGCTCAACGCCGTTGCCGTTGTAGAGAGCTATCCATACGGGCTCTGAGACGGGAACGGGGAGTGCGAGGTGCAGCTTGCCCTCGGCAGGGCGCGAGTTACAGAAGAGGAGGATGTGCTGGCGGGCACCTGTCTCTGTGCGCTCGTCACCGCTGGGGATGATACTCATGCGGCGGATGCGCTCAGGGGCGCTCATGGACTTGTCGAGTACGGAACGGTCGGTGGTGAGATACATGCCTCGCACGTTGTACGTGGTATACGACGTGTTCTCGAGCTCTATCCATGCCTCCCGATGACCATACTCGTCGACAATGCTCTGTGTGTTGTTGGTAAGCACCTCGTTCAGCCGGATGTTCTTGGCTCCTTGGCCGAAGACCGCTGAGGAGCAGGCCGTCAGCAAGGTCAGGAGCAGTAGCTTGAAAGTGGTCATTGTTTAGTCTATGTCTTATTTATAATTATCAGTTATTATATTCCACAGAAGAAGAGCACTATAATCTGCGCGGTAAAAATGCGCAGGAACATAGCGAGCGGATATACGGTAGAATAGCCGATGGCTGGAGCCTCCTTGGAACAGATGCTGTTGGCATAGGCCAATGCAGGAGGGTCGGTATAGGTGCCTGCCAGCATACCGGCAATGGTGAAGTAGTTGAACTTGAACTTCAGACGGGCGATGGGGCCTACTATTAAAATAGGTATGATAGTGATGAGGAAGCCCGTGAGCACGTAGAGGAGTCCGTCGCCCTCGACCACCGTTGAGAAGAACGTTGCGCCGGCCTTGATGCCTACCGAGGCAAGGAAGAGCACCAGTCCAATCTCGCGCAGCATCATGTTGGCTGAGGTCGTGGTATAGGTGACGAGTTTGATCTTGTAGCCGTAGCGGCCTATGAGGATGGCAATAATCAGCGGACCGCCTGCAAGGCCCAACTTCACGGGAACGGGCATGCCGGGGATGGCCAGCGGCAGCGAGCCGAAGAGGAGTCCGAGGAAGATGCCCACAAAAATGGTGGCGATGTTGGGGTGGTCGAGACGCTTCACGGAGTTGCCCATCTTATTGGCCACGCGGTCTACGGCATCTTCAGGGCCTACAACCATAATCTTGTCGCCCACCTGCATAGGCAGCGAGGCCGATGCAAAGAGGTCAAGACCGTGACGGGTGATGCGAGTAACGTTAACGCCGTGAACGCTGGAGAAGTGCATCGAGGCCAGCGTCTTGCCGTTCACTTCGGGATTGGTAATGACGACGCGTTTCGATACAAGGGGCTGGTCCTGCTGCTCGAAGTCGATGTCGAGCTTGGGGCCTATGAAGGCCATGATGGCCTCCTGGTCGGCTTCGGCACAGACCACCAGCATCTGGTCGCCCAAGTGGAAGATGGTGTTGCGGTTGGGGATGCAGAGCTCGCCCTCGTGAACGAGGCGTGACACTACGAAGTCGCGGTTCAGGAAGTCGTGAACCTGAAGCAGGGTCTTGCCCTCTAAGTACTTGTTCGTCACCTCCAGGTGCATTTTGTAAGGCTTCTTGTTGGCATTGCTGCCTTCCATAGCTTCCAGCTGCTTCTCCTCATCCTCCAGCCTCACCTTGCACAGATAGCGCACAAGGATGGTGGCGCCAATGATGCCCAGCACGCCGAGAGGATAGGCACAGGCATAGGCCGATGCTATCTGCGGCACATTGCCGTCGAAGATGGAGCTCATCGACGACAGCGCCTCGTTGGCAGCACCAAGACCTGGGGTGTTGGTGACGGCACCATAGAGCGTACCCACCATCATGGGCAGGTTGCTGATATTAGTGGTGTCGAAAAAGATGAAGTAGCAGGCGAACATCACGAGAATGTTCAGCAGGATGGCTGTGGCGGCCAGACCGTTGAGCTTGATGCCTGCCGTTCCGAAACTCTCGAAGAAGCCTGGACCTACCTGCAAGCCAATCATGAACACGAAGAGAATGAGGCCGAAATCCTGCACGAAGGTGAGGATGGGCGTCGGAGCCGTGAATCCGAAATGGCCTGCCACGATACCGGCGAACAGTACGAAGGTGACACCCAGCGAGATGCCGCCAATCTTAATTTTGCCCAGATAGACACCTACTGCTATGACGATGGCATAGAGCAGGGCAATGTGGGCCACCGACTCGGTGTTGGTGAAAAGGTTAATGAGCCAATCCATTTGTTAGAGGTTAGAATTGAGAGGTTAGAATTATTGCTTGAGAGCGGCAATGGAGTCGCGTAGTGTCTGTATCTTTTCCTCGGCATCAGCCTGCTTCTTACGCTCCATGGCCACGACAGCCTCGGGGGCGTTGGCCACGAAACGCTCGTTGGAGAGCTTTTTCTTTACTGAAGCGAGGAAGCCTTCGAGGTGCTCAATCTGAGCCTCCATCTTGGCTATCTCCTCGTCGGCATTGATGAGTGAGCCGAGGGGTACAGCAAACTCGTCGGTACCTACCATGAAGGCGCTGGCCGTGGCATCTTTCTGCTCAACGACTGTGATGTCGGTGAGGTTGGCCATCTTAACGACGATATTGTTGTAATACTTGAACTGATTGTTGCTAACTACCTGGAGTTGAAGCTTTTCCTTTGGAGCAATGTTCTTGGATGAACGAACGGTTCGTACACCAGAAACGATGAGTTTCACCTGCTCAATATCGGCAATAAGTTTCTCGTCTTCAGCGGTCAGACCGCCAAGCGCGAGGCAGTCGCGCATGATGCTCTCGCCAGCCTTACGGTCGTAAAGGGCTTGCCACAGCTCTTCCGTGATGAAGGGCATGAAGGGGTGGAGCATCTTCAGCAACGTCTCGAAGAAACGGAGCGTTGCCTCGTAGGTGTCGCGGTCCATGGGCTGCTGCTTGCCGTCGATATAGGCTGGCTTCACCATCTCTAAGTACCAGCTGGAGAATTCGTCCCAGAAGAGTTTGTAGACGGTCATCAGCGCGTCGCTGATGCGGTACTTCGAGAAGTGATCCTGCATCTCGGTATTGGCAGCGCGGAGCTTGGCGTCCATCCAGGCGATGGCGGTTCGGTTGGTGGCAGCGGAATCGCTGCATGCGGAATTGTCGGCAACCTGCCAGCCCTTCACGAGGCGGAAGGCATTCCATATCTTGTTGTTGAAGTTGCGTCCCTGCTCACAGAGGGCTTCATCAAAGAGGATGTCGTTGCCGGCAGGGGCGGAGAGCATCATGCCCATACGGACACCGTCGGCACCGAACTTCTCGATGAGCTCAATGGGGTCGGGGCTGTTGCCCAGCGACTTTGACATCTTACGGCCGAGCTTGTCGCGAACGATACCTGTGAAATAAACGTTCTTGAAGGGGAACTTGCCCATGTACTCCTCACCGGCCATAATCATGCGGGCTACCCAGAAGAAGATGATGTCGGGACCGGTGACAAGGTCGCTGGTAGGGTAGTAGTACTTGATTTCCTCGTTGCCGGGGTTGGTGATGCCGTCGAAGAGCGAGACGGGCCACAGCCAAGAGGAGAACCAGGTGTCGAGGGCATCCTCGTCCTGACGGAGGTCAGAGAGCTGAAGGTCGTTGTTGCCGCTATCCTTGCGAGCAAGGACAAGAGCCTCTTCGGGGGTCTCGGCGACGACGAAGCGTTCTTCTGTTTCGCTGGCTGTGACTGTGGGGTAGTAATAGGCAGGTATGCGATGGCCCCACCACAGCTGGCGGCTGATGCACCAGTCCTGGATGTTCTCTAACCAGTTCTTGTAGGTGTTCACGTACTTCTGGGGATAGAAGTGCATCTCGCCGTTGAGCACGGGAGGCAGGGCGATGTCGGCAAAGTGCTGCATCTTGAGGAACCATTGCAGGGAGAGACGCGGCTCGATGGCGGTGTCGGGGTTGCGCTCGGAATAGCCCACCTTGTTGGTGTAGTCCTCAATCTTCTCCATGAGTCCTGCGGCTTCGAGGTCCTTGGCAATCTGCTTGCGGCATTCGAAGCGGTCCATGCCCACGTAGAGCGTCGAGGCGTTGCTGATGGTGCCGTCGGCGTTGAAGATGTCGATGGTCTCGAGGTTGTGGGTCTTGCCCAGCATGTTATCGTTCTTGTCGTGGGCAGGGGTGACCTTAAGACAGCCGGTTCCGAATCCAATGTCCACGTAGCGGTCCTCAATGACGGGGATGACGCGGTTCACCAAAGGAACGATAACCTTCTTGCCCTTCAGCCACTGGTTCTTGGGGTCCTTGGGGTTGATGCACATGGCTGTATCGCCCATGATGGTCTCGGGACGGGTGGTGGCCACAACGGCATAGTAGCCGCGGGCATCCTTGTGGATGACGTTGCCTTCAGCTTTCAGCGCTTCCTCGTTGTCGAGAGAGGTGAGACCGTCAACGTAGTATTTAAGGTTGAACAGATGGCTCTGCTCCTCCTTGTAGACAACTTCCTCGTCGCTAAGGGCGGTAAGGGCCTTCGGGTCCCAGTTAACCATGCGGAGGCCGCGGTAGATGTAGCCCTTGCGATAGAGGTCTACGAAGACCTTGATGACGCTTTCAGAGCGCTTCTCGTCCATGGTGAAGGCTGTGCGGTCCCAGTCGCAGGAGGCGCCAAGGCGGCGCAGCTGCTTCAGGATGATGCCACCGTGCTCGTCAGTCCAGTCCCAAGCATGCTTGAGGAACTGCTCACGTGTCAGGTCGTGCTTCTTGATGCCCTCGGAAGCCAGTTTCTTCACCACTTTGGCCTCAGTAGCAATAGAGGCGTGGTCGGTACCAGGCACCCAGCAGGCGTTCTTGCCTTCCATGCGGGCACGACGGACAAGGATGTCCTGAATCGTGTTGTTCAGCATGTGGCCCATGTGGAGCACACCCGTTACGTTGGGGGGTGGAATAACTATCGTGTAGGGCTCGCGTCCGTCGGGCTTTGAGCTGAACAGCTTGTTATCTAACCAATACTGATACCATTTACCTTCGACCTCTTGTGGGTCGTATTTGCTTGCTATTTCCATACCTATGTTAAAAAGCTTTTTATATTCGAGGTGCAAAGGTAAGGAAAAAAACTAATACGACGAAATTTATAACACTCAAAATATTTGGTGGCTTCGAAAAAATACATTACCTTTGCATGAATTATTAAAACAAGGCAAAATGCATACACGTGAAGAACAGATGAAAGCTTTCGGAAGGCTGCTTGATGTGCTTGATCAGTTGCGGGAGAAATGTCCTTGGGACAAGAAGCAGACGAATGAGAGCCTTCGCCCGAATACGATAGAGGAAACCTATGAGCTGTGCGATGCATTGGCACGCGGTGATACACACGACACGATGAAGGAGCTTGGTGACGTGATGATGCATCTGTGCTTCTATGCCAGAATAGGTGCGGAAAAAGGGCAGTTCGATATTTATGACGTATTGCGTGTACAGGCAGATAAGCTTATTTTCCGGCATCCGCATATCTATCATCCTTCGCAGGTGGGTAAGGATGTACCGGTGCCTCTTACTGAGGATCATGAAACACATGCAGATACAGACACCGTTCAGTATGCAGGAGCAAGTACGGCTGAGCAGGTGCTACAGAACTGGGAGCGGATAAAGCTGAAGGAGAAGGATGGCAACAAGAGAGTGCTGAGTGGTGTGCCTGCGGCTTTGCCCAGCGTGATTAAGGCATATCGCATACAGGATAAGGCTCGAAACGTGGGTTTCGACTGGAAGAACCGTGACGATGTATGGCAAAAGGTGCACGAAGAGTTGTCCGAGCTGGAGGAAGAGCTTAAGAAACCTATTCCTGACGATGCTACTGACGAGCAGAAACGTGCCGTCAGGGATGCTCAAGAAGGAGAGTTGGGTGATTACCTCTTTTCGCTTATCAATGCAGCCCGACTTTACAATCTGAATCCTGACAATTCGCTTGAGAAAACAAATGCAAAGTTTATAAAACGCTTTACCTATATCGAAGAGCATAGTATCCGTGCAGGTAAACCGCTTACTGAAATGACGCTTGATGAGATGGATGCTTTGTGGAACGAAGCGAAGCAATTAGATAATAATCAATAGATTATCAAGACAGCTATGAATAAAAGAATTCTTTTTTACTTAGTAACCGTTCTAACAGTTTTCACCGTTTCGTGCGGTGAGAAGAAAAAGGCCGTAGGGTCGAATCAGGCAGAGCTTGACGAGGCTATGGAGTATCTTTATCGTGACTCGACCATATATGGTACCTGTGGTGATGGGTCGGCCATGAATTCACTTCAATTGATTACCGATAATGGCGACACACTACTGCTGAGTACTGCAATGGCACAGGAAAGCAACGCTCTCTTTGGGAAATATGAGGTGGGTGACCGCATGGCTGTTATTGCCAGCGGTGACCGCACTCAGGCTCAGATGGTAATCAATCTCACTACGTTGCTTGGTGACTGGGTGACTCCTAATCCCTTGGACGGATCATCGTTTATGGGATTCACGGTAAAGGAAGGAGGCATCCTTGAAAGCATCAATCAAACATCGGTCATCTATATGACATGGCAGGTGCAGAATGGACAGTTGGTCCTGGAAAGCGTACGTGATGGTGGAGGCGATTTCGAAGAGCAGGAATCTTTCAAATTCCGATATCTGTCTCAGGATTCTTTGGTTATAGAAAATAGTGAAGAGATATTCGAATACAGTCGTCCGGGCAACGTCGAGGACTATAGTGACGTGAAGCTTGATGACGAGGGGGATGAATATGATGATTTAGTCATCTGAGTACAATAGTTAAATCCAAGCGTACGATGGAACCCTTCCAGCTACACATCTTAGGTTGTGGTAGTGCTCTGCCCACATTGCGTCACTTTCCCACCACGCAGGTTGTTGACTGCCGAGGCAAGCTGTTCATGGTTGATTGTGGTGAAGGTGCGCAGCTGCAGATGAGGCGTGCACATATATCATTCAATAAGCTTGGGCATATTTTTGTCTCTCATCTACATGGTGATCATTGCTTCGGACTTATTGGCATGCTCAGTACTTTCGGACTATTGGGACGAACAGCACCTGTCCATGTATACGGTGATCAGGCATTGGGGGCTATGTTGACATATTTAATGCAGACATTCTGCCATGATACGAGCTTCGAGGTGGAATTCCACCCTGTTGATACCACACAGCGACAGGTCGTCTATGAGGATCGCTCGCTGACCGTTGAATCGCTCCCCCTATGTCATCGCATGCCGTGTTGTGGCTATCTGTTTCGTGAGAAACCTCTGCTTCCTCATATACGACGTGATATGATTGACCTGTATGGCATTCCTACGTCGCAGATACAGAACGTGAAGATGGGAGCCGACTATGTGATGGCTGATGGAACGGTGATACCCAATGCCCGATTGGTAACTCCTGCTGAGGCTCCTCGCTCATATGCTTATGTGAGTGATACTAAATATCTTCCTTCGCTTGCCGGAGAACTGACAGGTGTGAGCACTCTCTATCATGAGGCTACTTATACCAATGACTATCAAGTAATGGCTGAGAAATACTATCATTCAACGGCGCGTCAAGCTGCCCTGTTGGCGCGTGAGGCTGGGGTGGGGCAACTTCTTTTGGGACACTACAGCTCGCGCTACGATGACGAGCAGGTACTCCTTAGGGAGGCCCAGGAGGTGTTCCCTGCAACGAAGCTTACCTGCGAATACGACGTAATTGACATCTAATAATATAATAACGGTTCCAAATAACGACAATGACACTAATCATCGTTTTCATGCTCATCTTTGGCTATCTCTTGATTGCCACAGGGCATATCACAGGAGTTAACAAGGCCGCAATCGCTATGTTCATAGGTACCATAGGGTGGGTGGTCTACGTAAGCTGGGGTACTGACTTCGTCATGAAAATCCATGAAACTGAATACATGGAGTGGCTCGGAGGTTTCGGCCCTACAAGTGAGAACGTGAAGAGCTTTATTTATAGTAACATATTCCTTACTTATGTGGGAAAGTCGGCAGCTATCGTTTTGTATCTTATGGCCACGATGACTATAGTCGAGATATTGAACAACAATGGATGTTTCGATTTCGTCACAGAGTGGATACGCACGCGCAGCTCGGCAAGGTTGCTATGGGGAATTACTGTGGCTACCTTTATCATTTCTGCCAACCTTGACAACCTTACCACTGCCACCCTTATGTTGGTTATTATGCGTAGTGTGGTAAGCCATCATCAGCAGCGCATGCTTGTTGGGGCCGCCATCGTCTTGGCTGCCAATGCCGGTGGGTGTTTTACTGTTATTGGAGATCCCGTGGGACTTGTCCTCTGGGGCGATGGAGCCGTCACACCATCGGCATTTTCAGCTTATCTGGCATTACCGGCTCTTGTGGCATGGATGCTCCCTACGGTACTTATTCAGCGCCAACTGCCTTCCAGACTTGACATAGAGTGGACGGTGGCACCTTATCGAGGTAATGACACCAGACTGAACAGATGGCAGAGAGCCGTAATGCTTGTAGTAGGTATTTGTGGACTTTGGTTTGTTCCTACGTTCCATGATATCACCCATCTCTCACCATTCCTTGGTGCCCTATGCACACTCTCGTTGCTGTGGGTGGTCAACGAAGCCTTTAATCGTAAACTGATGCAGGCTGACCAGATGGCACAGCGACGTATACCGCGGGCATTACAGTATGGAGCCTTGCAGCAGATGCTTTTCGTGATGGGTATCTTGCTTTCAATGGGCGTGCTTACAGAGAGCGGCGTACTTGGTGACATAGCCCAATGGATTATTCATATCCTCAATGGTAACGTGTGGATGATGGGATTCCTTTCTGGAATACTCTCTTCAATTGTCGATACTTTTACTGTTGCCATGACAAACATATCGTTCTTTACTGTAAAAGAAGGACAGTTTGGGCTTAATGGCATCTATTGGCTGCTGATTGCTTTTTGTACGGCTATCGGAGGCACATTGCTACCTGTGGGCTCAACCAGTGGACTGGCGCTTATGAATACTGAACGTATGCGAATTGGCTGGTATCTGCGTCATCTTACGCCAAAGGTCTTGCTGGGATTTGTTGTTGGGCTTGCAGTATTGTATCTGGAGATGTTTTTCCTTTGAGGCATGCGTTGAGCATCCCCATTTTTAGGTAATAGCTGGCAAAAGCATGCTTTTGTCAGCTTTTTTTACAATAAAAAGTTGTACTTTTGCAGACAAAACGAGATTTAGGTTATGAAACTTTCAGAATTGAAGACGGGCGAACGAGGCATTATCGTAAAGGTGCAGGGACATGGCGGTTTTCGTAAACGTATCATCGAGATGGGCTTCGTGAAAGGCAAACAAGTCGAGGTGCTACTTAACGCTCCTCTTCAAGATCCTGTGAAATATAAGGTTATGGGCTATGAGGTGTCCCTTCGGCACCATGAGGCTGAACAGATAGAAGTGGTGAGTGGAGATGCTGAAGGGTGGGTGACGCCTCCCATGATTGTAAAAGGCCATGAGGAGGATTTTCTGCAGCACCAGGCACTCCGTGAGCGCCGAACGCTACATGTGGCTCTTGTGGGCAATCCTAATTGTGGTAAAACTTCGCTTTTCAATTATGCCTCAGGTGCCCATGCTCATGTAGGCAACTATTCTGGCGTGACTGTTGATGCTAGTGAGGCCCATGCCTCGATGTTCGGCTATGAATTCATGCTTACAGACCTGCCTGGCACCTACTCGCTTTCCTGCTATTCACCCGAAGAGCTGTATGTGCGCAAGCATCTCACAGAGCAGATGCCCGATGTCGTGATAAACGTGATAGATGCCTCCAACTTGGAACGCAATCTATATCTCACCACTCAGCTTGTTGACATGAATGTCCGTATGGTGTGTGCGCTGAACATGTATGACGAGTTTGAACGGCGTGGTGACTCCATTCGTCTCGACACGCTTTCATCGCTCTTTGGCATGCCGATGATACCCACCTCGTTCAAAAATGGACGCGGGGTGAAAGATTTGTTTAAGGCTGTCATTCAAGTGTATGAGGGCACAAGTCGTCACGCACGCCATCTGCATATCAACTATGGTCATGAGATTGAGAACGGCATAGGGCATATTCAAAAATACCTGAAAGCCGATGAACATATTGCCCAGCATTATTCCACACGCTATCTTTCCATCAAACTACTTGAACACGACAGCCATGCACTACAATATATTGGACAGCACATGGCCGACGAGCACAAGCCCGAAGAGAGACAGCAATTATTGGCTGCGCGCGATGCAGCTGCCACACGTGTGAAGGAGGAAACGGGGCTGGATGCTGAGACTGCCATCATGGATGCAAAGTACGGATTTATTAATGGCGCACTACATGAGGCGGAATATAAGACAGGGGTAAAGAAAGATACCTATCGAACGACTCACATGATAGACAATGTGCTCTCGCACAAGTATCTGGGATTCCCCATCTTCTTCTTTATCCTCTTCGTCATGTTCCAGACTACTTTCGCTTTGGGACAGTATCCTATGGACTGGTTGGAGAATGGGGTGGAGTGGATAGGCGATTGGGTGGGGAAGACCATACCAGATGGACCGCTACGCTCACTTATCGTTGATGGTGCCATTGCTGGCGTGGGATCGGTTATCGTTTTCCTACCTCAGATACTTATCCTCTACTTCTTTATTTCTTTCATGGAGGATTCGGGGTATATGGCTCGCGCTGCTTTTATCATGGACAAACTCATGCACAAGATGGGACTTCATGGCAAGTCGTTCATTCCTTTGGTTATGGGATTCGGTTGCAACGTCCCGGCGGTGATGGCAACCCGAACGATAGAGAGCCGTCGTTCCCGACTCATTACCATGATGATTCTTCCTTTTATGTCATGTTCTGCACGACTGCCAATTTACGTTATGATAGTAGGCACGTTCTTCTCGATGCAGTATCGGTCGTGGGTCATGCTTTCGCTCTATGCCTTTGGCATTGTCATGTCGGTGGCAGTTAGTAAAGTGTTCTCTTCCTTCATTTTGAAAGGGCAAGACACACCTTTCGTTATGGAACTCCCCCCTTATCGCTGGCCAACGGCAAAGGCAATCGGACGACATACGTGGGAGAAAGGAAAAGAGTACTTGAAGAAGATGGGGGGCATCATCCTTGTAGCATCGGTCATAGTATGGGCGCTTGGATATTTCCCCCATGACGATTCACTAACCCCCCAACAGCAACAGGAACAGAGCTACATAGGCCGAATGGGACAGGCCATCGAACCGTTATTCTCCCCACAGGGTTTCAATTGGAAACTCGATGTATCGCTGATTGCCGGTATAGGCGCTAAAGAAATAGTAGCTTCTACAATAGGAGTACTCTATAGTGGAGATGATAGCTTCGGAGACGATGATACTTTCAGTGAAGACAATGAGAAGTATCATCACTTGTATAAGTTGATGGCTGCAGATGGCATCACCCCTCTTGTGGCTTATTGTTACCTACTTTTCGTGTTGCTCTATTTTCCATGTATTGCTACCATCGTAGCCATCAAGAATGAGACGGCCTCATGGAAATGGGCCCTTCTTTCTGCAGGTTATACTACCGCTTTGGCGTGGGTTATGTCGGCCTTTGTTTATCAGATAGCATCGCTTTTTTAAAAAAATGTCTTTTTATTTTGCGAATCCAAATAATTATACTATTTTTGCATGCAATTAATCGACTAACCAACATTCCGACCTCCAAAGATGGAAGAGAAATTCGAATCGAATATTAATCGACAAGATTATAAAATTCTGATTGTAGACGATGTGGTGAGCAATGTGTTGCTGCTGAAAATCCTGCTTACAAATGAGAAGTTTCAGGTTTGTACGGCAAATTGCGGCAATATGTGCATAGAACAGGCCAAGAAGGAGAAGCCTGACCTTATTCTTTTGGACGTGATGATGCCTGATATTAGTGGTTTCGATACAGCCGTCATCCTGAAGAAAGATCCTGAGACGGCCGATATACCTATTATTTTTCTTACAGCTCTTAATAATCCCAATGATTTGGTACATGGTTTTCAGGTAGGAGCTAATGACTTTCTTACTAAGCCTTTCAATAAAGAAGAACTTGTGGTGCGTGTGATGCACCAGATTGCTCTTGTGGCAGCTAAACGACTCATCCAAAAGCAGAATGAGGAACTAAGGGCTACTATTAATAATCGCGATAAGATGTATTCGGTTATTGCGCATGATCTGCGTTCACCAATGGCTTCTATCCGTATGGTGCTCAATCTGGTTGTTTCGGCTGTGTCACGTGATGTAATCGGTGACGAGTTGTTCGAACTGCTTGATAAGGCCAACAAAGAGTCGGAAGATTGTCACGATTTGCTTGATAACCTGCTGAAATGGACAAAGAGCCAGACAGGGCGCCTTACCGTCGTATTGCAGGATCTTGACCTCAATGACATCATTCCTGGTGTGGTGGAAATCTTTGAGATGATTGCTCTTACGAAGAAAATCAAGTTGCAATATTGTGGCACTTCGACACCTCTCGTGGTGCGTGCCGACAATGATATGCTGAAGACTATCGTGCGTAATTTCATGTCAAATGCCATTAAGTTTAGTCCTGAGAATTCCATCATTGAGATAAGCATGAAAGAGGAAGGCGACTTTGCAAAGGTCAGCGTGAGAGATCATGGCGTAGGCATCAGCGAAGAGCGCATCTCTACTATTTTCAATAAAGGCGAGACAACCTATGGAACTGGTGGAGAGGAAGGGTCAGGACTTGGCTTGCAGCTCTGCGCCGACTTTGCGCATAAGATTGGTGGCGACGTGATGGTAGAGTCTGTTCTCAATGAAGGCTCTACATTTAGTGTCTTGTTGCCCCTGAAGAAAGAGTAGACCTATTTGCTCCGTTAAAGATACGAAAAAGAGGATGTGTTAATATGCACATCCTCTTTTTCGTATATCAAGTCGAGGTGACAGGACTCGAACCTGCGACAGCCTGGTCCCAAACCAGGAACGCTACCAACTGCGCTACACCTCGTTTTTTTCGGGTGCAAAGGTACAAAATATATTTCGTATTCATAATCTGAGACCTGAGATTTTTCTATGTGTTAAGCTTTTTTAAATCTCAGACCTCGACTATTCGTTCACTTTTTTCGAATCCTACTTGATGATTCCCTGTTCCACAAAGATTTTCTTCAGTGCTATCACAGAACGCTCTACCTGTTCTTCGGTGTGAGTGGCCATTAAGGCATATCGTACCAGCGTATCTTGAGGTGCGCAGGCTGGTGGAATGACGGGGTTGATGAACACACCGGCATTGAATGCCAAAGCTGTTACAAGGAAGGTTTTTTCGGTATCACGCACGTAGAGCGGAATAATGGGGCTCTCTGTATCGCCAATCTCAAAGCCTTCTTCACGGAAACGCTTTAAGGCATAGCGCGTTACTGACCACAGTTTTTCAATGCGCTCGGGTTCACTCTGGATGATGTGTAGGGCTTCAAGAGCAGCTGCCGTGGCAGCAGGCGTGTTGGATGCCGAGAAAATATATGTGCGACATGTGTGGCGCAGCCAGTTGATGGTGTCGGCATCAGCAGCGATAAAACCACCAATACTGGCCAGTGATTTCGAGAACGTGCCCATAATCAGGTCAACATCCTTCGTTAGTCCAAAATGATCGCACACGCCACGACCTTCGTGACCAAAAACGCCCAAACCGTGAGCTTCGTCAACCATCACTGAACAGTTATATTTCTTTTTCAGTTCGATGATTTCAGGAAGCTTGGCCAAGTCGCCCTCCATGGAGAATACACCGTCGACAACGATGAGCTTGATTGCTTCCTTAGGCAGACGCTGTAACACACGCTCCAAATCTTCCATGTCGTTGTGCTTGTAGTGGAGCTGCTTGGCAAAGGCTAAACGACGGCCATCCACAATGGATGCATGGTCGCGGTCATCGCAGATTACGTAATCATCCTTACTCAGCAATGCAGGAATGACACCTTGGTTCACGCTAAATCCTGTCGACAGGCACAAACAATCATCTTTACCGATGAATTTAGCTATTTCCTTCTCCAGCTGAATGTGCAAGTCGAGCGTTCCATTCAGGAAACGGCTGCCTGCGCAACCTGTACCATATTTTTCAAGGGCTTCCTTGGCTTTGTTGATGATGCGCTGGTCACCCGTAAGTCCAGTGTAGGCATTCGAACCAAACATTAGGACCTTATGTCCGCCCATCTCAACTTCGGTTCCCTGCTTTCCAGTGATGGCACGGAAATAGGGATACACTCCCTTAGCCATGAACTCTTGTGGAAGACGATACGATTTATATCTTTCTTGTAATTGTCCCATTTGTTTTATAGGTATATTTTTTACAGGCTGCAAAGTTACACAAAAATATTCAAACAGACCATATTTTTATCAAGAATTGTGAGCAAAAGTGAAAATTCTTTCGTAATAGGCTACAAATCCATTTGAATTTCGTATATTTGCATCGTATGAAAGAAAAGAAGACAGACATTGTTTTTATTATCAACCCAATATCGGGCACGCATGGTAAAGAGAATTTGCCCGAACTTATTGATCAGGTGCTTGGTAAGGACCGCTTTAGTACTCAGGTGTTCTTTACCGAATATGCTGGTCATGCTGCTGCTATAGCCATGGAACAGGCACGGCGTGGAGCTGAAATCTGTGTGGCTGTGGGAGGTGATGGCACCGTGAACGAGGTGGCACGTTCGCTTGTACATACACAAACAGCACTCGGTATTGTTCCTTCTGGTAGTGGCAATGGCTTGGCTCGTCACCTCTGTCTTCCCATGGATGCTAAGAAAGCTCTTCAGATTATTAACCAGGCTCAGATAGATGTCTTCGATTACGGCATAATCAATGGACTGCCTTTTTTCTGTACCTGTGGAATGGGCTTTGATGCCTTCATCTCACTAAAATTCGCGGAGGCGGGAAAGCGAGGCCCCATTACCTATGTGGAAAACGTGTTGAAAGAAGGACTGAAATACAAGCCCGAGACTTACATTATTAGCGATGAAACAGGAACTCATCACTATAAGGCATTCCTTATAGCTTGTGCTAATGCAGCACAGTATGGCAACAACGCCTATATAGCGCCAGGTGCCTCGATGAAGGATGGGATGATGGATGTTATCGTGATGGAACCTTTCGATGTTATTGATGCGCCCAAGATTGCGATGGATCTTTTTGCCAAGACGCTGAGTAGCAACTCACGTATCAAGACCTTCCAAGCTAGTCATATACACATACATCGATTGGCACCGGGAGCTATTCACTATGACGGGGACCCCATCATGATGGGAACCGAAATAGATGTCGATATGCAGCCTCATGGGTTGCGTATCGTCGTTAATCCCAATGCTATAGAAGACGAGGCACAGCCTAATCCTGTGCTCAATGCGTTTAGTGATCTTTTTAATAATATAAATAATGTACGCGAAGACATAGCTAAAGGTCATCGACGCATTCAGGTGCTCAATAAGCTGATGCTTCGTAGGTTGTCAAGACTGTGAGCATTGGCAAGTCCCTTCACATTACATGCAGATTGTTATTGTCTCAGTTATTGTTATTGCCTGTACGGCTTATGCTGTTATTTTGCTAATTCAAGCTTCCACTGTTCGCAACAATCCCTGTGACGGTTGTCAGGGTTGTCCGGTGAAACCCAAAACTGCTACTCGGCGACGAACAATATGCCCACATGTTGTTGAAACACCAACAAAAAATAGCGTTGACAAAAAAAGAAAGCCAAAAAATTTGGCCAAATAAAATAAATGCTATACCTTTGCATCCGCAAAAGAAAATCTGGTGCCTTGGATGAGTGGCTTAGTCAACGGTCTGCAAAACCGTCTACGGCGGTTCGAATCCGCCAGGCACCTCTTAGAAGAAAGATCGGAAGCCCTCTCAAAAAGGTTTCCGATTCTTTGTTTTATCATGAGACAACGAGGCATGTATATGCATAATGGCATAAAGAACGGACTTGTACTGGAAGGAGGGGCTATGCGGGGGCTCTTTACTGCTGGCATATGCGATGTAATGATGGAGCATGGCATTTGGCCCGATGCACTTATTGGCGTTTCTGCGGGGGCTGCCTTCGGATGTAATTACAAGTCGAGGCAGCCAGGAAGAGCTATTCGCTACAATATGCGTTTCGCACGAGATAGCCGCTACAGCGGATTATGCTCACTTATCACTACTGGCGACTATTTTAACGCACAATTTGCATATCACGATGTACCTGCTATCTACGACTGCTTTGACAATAAGGCCTTCGGAGAGAATCCGATGGAATTTACTGTAGTCTGTACGGATGTCAGCACGGGGAAACCTGTCTACAAGAAGCTTGATACGGCCAATAATGATACCTACGAGTGGATAAGAGCTTCGGCATCAATGCCGTTGGTATCAAGGATTGTTAGATTGCAGGGACATCTGCTTCTGGATGGAGGCGTGACCGATTCTATACCTTTGCCCTATTTTGAGTCGATAGGATACAAGCATAACATTGTGGTGCTGACACAGCCAGACGGATATCGGAAAAAACCTAATAAACTGATGCCTCTTATGCGGATGGCGCTGAGGAAGTATCCTCGGATGATTGAGGCACTGCAACATCGATATATCATGTACAACCAGCAACTGTCCTATGTAAGAGAGGCCGAGAAGCAGGGGAGGGCACTCGTCATAAGGCCTGACGGCCCCATACCTATTGGACACGTATCGCACGACTCACGGCAGATGAAGATCGTATATGACATGGGGCGTGCTGAGGCATTTAGACATATCAACGACATCAAGAAATTTTACGCATGCGAATAGACATCATCACTGTACTGCCTGAAATGCTCGAAGGATTTGTTCATGAGTCAATTCTGGCACGAGCCGAGAAGAAAGGACTGGCTGAAATAAGACTACATAATCTGCGCGACTATACGCTTGACAAGTGGCGCAGGGTGGACGACTATCCTTATGGCGGATCCGCTGGGATGGTGATGCAGTGCGAGCCTATTGATCGGTGTATATCTGCGCTGAAGGCCGAACGGCAGTATGATGAAGTAATCTTTACCTCGCCCGATGGTGAGCGTTTTGACCAGCACATGGCCAATGAGCTGTCGATGAAGGGCAACCTTATATTGCTCTGTGGACATTATAAGGGCATCGACCAGCGCGTGCGTGACCATCTCATCACGCGAGAAATCTCAATAGGTGATTTCGTGCTCACTGGAGGTGAGCTGGTGGCAGCTATGATAGCCGACGCCATTGTAAGAGTGGTGCCGGGAGTGATTGGCGATGAGCAGAGTGCATTGTCAGACTGTTTTCAGGACGATCTGCTGGCGGCTCCCATCTATACACGGCCTGCCGACTACAAAGGATGGAAAGTTCCTGATGTGCTACTCAGTGGCAACGAGGCAAAGATCAGAGCATGGGAACTGGACCAAGCAATAGAGCGCACCCGAAGGATGCGCCCTGACTTGCTGAAGGAATAAGATAATTGTATATCACTATCCGTTCATAGACATGAGGAATTCCTCGTTGTTGCGCGATTGCACAAGACGGTCACGAACGGTGTTCATAGCCTCAATGGGATTCATCTCGGCAATGAATTTGCGACATATCCACATGCGGTTCAGCGTGGTCTGGTCCTGCAATAGGTCGTCGCGACGAGTGCTAGATTGAACAAGGTCAATAGCTGGGAATATACGTTTGTTCGACAACGAGCGTGAGAGCTGAATCTCGGAGTTGCCCGTTCCTTTGAATTCTTCGAAGATGACTTCATCCATCTTTGAACCTGTATCCACAAGAGCCGTTGCGATGATAGTGAGCGAACCGCCTCCCTCTATCTTGCGAGCAGCACCGAAGAAGCGCTTGGGCTTCTGGAGTGCATTGGCATCGACACCACCTGTAAGCACCTTGCCACTGGCTGGTGCCACCGTGTTGTATGCACGAGCAAGACGAGTAATGGAGTCGAGGAAGATGACCACGTCGTGACCGCATTCCACCATACGCTTGGCTTTCTCAAGTACAATACCGGCAATCTTCACGTGGCGGTCGGCTGGCTCGTCAAAGGTTGATGCAATGACCTCGGCATTCACTGTACGGCTCATGTCGGTAACCTCTTCGGGACGTTCGTCGATGAGCAACATCATGATGTATGCTTCGGGATGGTTGGCTGCTATGGCATTGGCAATATCCTTCATCAAAATGGTCTTACCCGTCTTTGGTTGAGCCACAATAAGTGCACGTTGACCTTTGCCGATAGGTGAAAAGAGGTCAACGATACGGGTAGAGGGATTGGTGGTAGCAGGGTCACCGCAAAGCATGAACTTTTCTTCGGGGAAAAGAGGGGTGAGATGCTCGAACGACACGCGGTCGCGAACATCCGCAGGATTACGGCCGTTAATCATGTTTACTGTAGAAAGGGCGAAATACTTCTCGCCTTCATGAGGGGGGCGTACGGTGCACTCTACCACGTCGCCCGTCTTCAGGCCGTATTTCTTCACCTGCTGGTTGGCTACGTAGATGTCGTCGGGGGATGAGAGATAGTTGTAATCGCTGGAACGAAGGAAACCATAGCCGTCCTGCATAATCTCAAGCACGCCACTGCCAGTTATAAAATCCTCGAAGTCATAAGGCATTGTTGAAGCAGGTGCTGCAGGAGTGGTTGCATTGGGATAGTTCAACTCGGCATGCTGTACTAAGGGGCGGTCGAAGATGTCGAGTGTGGGAATTGCTGCCTGATCCTCGATGGGTAGGTCAACAATAGGAATGAAGTCGGTTCCATCGCCAGGATCACCTTCCCATACACCATCGGGGGTGGCATCCATGTCAATAGTCTGCTCAATCTGGTTGCGCTGATTGAGCTGTTCTTGCAGTTGCTCGATCATCTCGGGAGCTGTCTCTTCCGTCTCAGCATCCATGTTGCCTTCTGCTGCTTCTGGCACGATGTCGTCCATGACCTCTTCGTTGGCATACACCGTTTCCTCGGCTTCAACAGGCTCCTGTTCTTGAGTGTCCTGCATAGCCGCTTCGGCAACGGACATGGCTGCCAGCTCTGCCTTTGATTTGCGTCCGCGGTGTTTGGGAGTGGCTGCTGTCGGGACTTCAGGCTTGATAGCGTCGTCAGACTGAGGTGCCTCATCAACTGGCGCATCGCTGAATAGCGATGGCTGCTCCTTGGGCTTTTTGCCTTTTTTGTCGTGGCTTTCGCCTTCTGCTCCGTTGACGGTATATACTTTGTCGGTATCTTTCTTTGTAATGCGTGTGCGCTTGCGTTTCGTGGCCGAAGCACCGGCAGCACTGTCGATAGCTGCCTGATCAAGAATTTCGTAGACTACTTTCTCGAGTTCGTCATCCTGAGATACCTCTACGCCCAATTCTGCCGCAATAGTGAGCAGCTGGGCCGGATCCATCTGTTCTAACTGTTCTTTGGTATACATAGTATAGTTTAAAAACTTTACTTAAATTTGAATCTGAATATTGGATTGTTTGCTTTTGTAATAACCTGACGGTTGTCAAGCAATTCGTTTCCCAGAGCAGGAAACATGCAAAGAATGAAAAATTCGGCTGCAAAGGTATTGCTTTTTTCTCCATTGAAGAAGAAAGAGAGAAGAAAAAATGTTGGCATTTGCATTAATTAACTTTCTGTCTCAGACTGAGTGGGGCGGATGGCATCTTCATAGCCAGTTAGTGCTGCGAAAGGCGCAAACTGGGCTGCACGGTTCCACATCGACATCTGCGGGTGGCGCTTGGAGATGTGATGCGGTAAGTTGATAATATCCGCGTATTTTTCTTCTGCTTCCATTTTTTTCCTGTTTGTAATTATGCTTTGTGTCCGCCTATCTGTGAATTACGTTCCTTGGCTGTGGCTCCCTCTTTGAAGTTCAGACCACGGAGTATGGCGTTTTTCCCGAAACGTTGTTTGATCTTCAATTGTACTTCCTGCATCCTGCGTTCTTTGTCGAACCGTTCCTTCTCCTCTTTACGCTGTCTCTTCAAATCTTCGTTGTCGGTAAAGAGATTGAGTTGCTGGGGAACGTTCCGCTGTGCAGCGACTGACGCTTCAGATACCACATGGTTTATTGTGATATTGAGGCGGCGAATTAGTAGGTCGGGATTCACGCAGCTGTCGTAGATTTCTGTAGCGCCATCCATGATAAGTCTTGACGATGACGTGGGTTTCTCAAAATTGACTATGCCGTGGGCGTGCTTAGGCACGGCCTTGCCATAATAATTGGTGATTATTTCACCATGGTATTTCTCGCAGACTTCTGGCCGTGTCAGACACTCGGCATCATAGCTGACAGTCAGCACCAGCTGGTCTGTTACTAGCCCCTTCTTCACCATGTTGAGTGCCATTCCCTCAGCCATTTCCTGTATGACCACGCGTGCTTTTATAAAGTCGTAGGGTTCTTGCAGTACCTGTCCGCTGCTAAAAGAGTTCGTCTCAGGTCGATAAGCCTTCACGGCCTCCATCGTACAGGGTTCCCATCCCCAGGCATGGTCTATCAGCAGTTCTGCATTTACACCGAAAAGCCGATAGAGCACTTCTTCGTTCTCTACAGACATACGGGCCAACTTGCCCATTGTGTCGATGCCGTAGAGAGCCAACTTTTGCGCAATGCCTCTGCCTACACGCCAGAATTTTGTCAGTGGACGATAATCCCATAGCTCGCGACGATACGACATCTCGTCGAGTTCGGCTATGCGCACACCGTTCTCATCGGCTGGCATTTTCTTGGCCATGATGTCCATTGCCACCTTGCAGAGATACATGTTTGTGCCAATGCCGGCCGTAGCTGTGATGCCCGTTTGACTCAGTACATCGCGAATCATCTTCATGGCTAGCTGGTGTGCTGTCAGTCTATATGATCCTAAATAGGCTGTAACATCCATGATGACCTCGTCTATGGAGTAGACGTGGATATCCTCTGGAGCGATGTATTTCAGGTAGATGCTGTAGATCTTCGTACTGACCTCAATGTAGTGAGCCATCCGTGGGGGAGCGGTGATATAGTCCACGGCCCAGTCGGGATGGGCCTCCAACTCAATATCGGATGTTGACTTTCCTGTCAGTCGGTGGTTTGCCAACTTGCTTTGGCGCTCGTAGTTTACCTCTCGCAACCGCTGTGCCACCTCGAAGAGTCGTGCTCGCCCGCTTATGCCATATGACTTCAGTGAAGGGGTAACGGCTAGGCATATCGTCTTCTCCGTTCGGCTCATATCTGCCACCACGAGATTGGTGGTCAGTGGGTCAAGCCCTCTGTCCGCACACTCCACCGATGCGTAGAATGACTTCAGGTCGATGGCGATATATGTCCGTTGCTGTTCCTGCATATTTTATGCCACTCTATTGCTTTTTGCAAAGGTAGTGTTTTTTCGGCAGTTTCCACTATGTTTTCAAGATAATTAAGCAATAACGTTAATCTACGATAAATGCTTTCCCGTTTCAGCATTATTTCGTATCTTTGCACGAAAGTTCATAATATGGAAAATATAAGAAAGACTTTTTTCGTGATGATAGCGCTGCTGGCATTCACACTTCAAGATGTGACTGCCCAGCGGTTAGACCTTAAGAAGATTACTAGTGGCGCTTTCCGTGGCGAGTCGATGAACGGCATAACGGTGCTGAATAGCGGTGAAGCGTATGCCTGCCTGTCGAAGGACGGAAAACAGGTGATTAGCTATTCGTTCAAGAATGGAAAGCAGACGGGTGTGCTCTTCGATGCTTCCAATGCCCGTGGTCCGAAATTGGAGCGAATAGATGGCTTCGTGATGAGCCCGGACGGGAAGCGAATACTGATTCAGACGCAGACGAAGCCCATATATCGTCGCTCCTTTACGGCAGTATATTACATTTATCATATAGCCAACAATAAGCTGGAACCCCTGAGCGAAGGCGGTCCCCAGCAGATGCCTAAGTGGAGTCCCGATGGCTATCAGGTGGCTTTCGTGCGCGATAATAATATCTATTTGGTGAAGTTGCTCTACGATAATTCGGAGAGCCAAGTGACAAAGGACGGCAAGCCTAACGAAATCATCAATGGATTGGCCGACTGGGTGAACGAGGAGGAGTTCTCGTTTAATTCGTCGTTGGAGTTTACAGCAGACTCACGCCAAATCGTGTGGGTACGCTATGACGAGACAGAGGTGAAGGAATATACCCTCCAACAGTTCAAAGGCTCGCATCCTGCTCTCGAGGAGAACGCCCTTTACCCGGGTAGCTATCGCTATAAGTACCCGAAGGCAGGAGAGGCGAATGCGAAGGTGAGCCTGATGAGCTATGATATCAAGAGTCGTCAGACCCGCAAGATGGACCTTCCTCTTGATGCCGATGGCTATATACCTCGCATCAAGGCTACTGCTGACTCGTCGAAGGTAGCTGTATTCGCGCTGAATCGTCATCAGGACGTGCTGCGTGTCTATATGGCTAATCCACTTTCTACGGTTTGCCAGCAGATCATAGAGGACAAGGTCGACAAATACATCAATGAGAATGTATTTGCCAACCTAAAGATTACTAAGAACCATATCGTACTGACCAGCGAGCGCAATGGCTATAACCATATTTATATATATGGTATGAACGGACAGCTGAAGCGCACGGTGGGCGATTTTGATCAGTCCGGAGAACAGGCCCCTACTATCGTTACCGAAGTATATGGCTACGATGAGCAGACGGGTGACCTCTACTTTGCAGCACTTAATGGTAAGCCTACGGATCAGAAGGTTTACGTATCGCACAAGGACGGAAAGACAGAGTGCCTGACCCCACAGGATGGATGGAACTCGGCAGTATTCTCAGCCGACTATAAGAACTTCATTGGTACGTGGAGCGATATGAATCATCCCACTACCTATACGCTTTGCAACAATAAGGGCAAGGTATCGGCCACTCTTGTCGATAATAAGGAATTGGCAGATAAATATGCCTCGTATGATATGGGTCAGAAAGAACTGTTCATGTTCGACACTCCTGAGACGAAGCTCATCGGATGGATGGTGAAGCCCAAAGGTTTCAATCCTCAGAAAAAGTATCCGGTCGTGATGTATCAGTATGGTGGGCCTGGCAATCAACAGGTGCGCAATGCCTGGAACATTGGTATGAACGGACAGGGAGCTATCCTTGAACAGTATCTTGCCCAGCAAGGCTATATCGTGGTGTGCGTAGATAATCGTGGCACAGGCGGACGCGGAGCTGAGTTTGAGAAGTGTACCTATCTGCGGCTGGGCGAACTGGAAGCCAAGGATCAGGTGGAGACTGCCCTGTGGTTAGGCCAGCAGTCATATGTCGATAAGAACCGTATTGGTATATGGGGATGGTCGTATGGAGGATGGAATACGCTGATGTCGATGAGCGAGGGTAGGGCAGTCTTTGCTGCCGGTATAGCGATTGCTCCTCCTACCAGTTGGCGCTTCTATGATACCGTCTATACCGAGCGGTTCATGCGCACACCTAATGAGAACCAACAAGGCTACGACGAGGTGAACCCCATTGCCCGTGCATCAAAGCTGCATGGAGCATTGCTGCTCTGTCACGGACTTTGCGATGACAATGTGCATTATCAGAATACAGCCGAATATGTGGAGGCATTGGTGCAAGCGGATAAGGATTTCCGCCAGTTGGTCTATACCAACCGCAATCACAGTATCTTTGGTGGTAACACGCGTAACCACCTGTTCCGTCAATGCGTGAACTTCTTCAATGAACATCTGAAATAATTAAAACCTGATTTATAATACTAACTCAAATGAAAAGACTAACATTATTGCTACTTTCATTCCTCGTGCTGGCTTCGGCTGCCGATGCGAGGGCAAGGAGGAAGAAGCCTGTTGCCGTTCAGGACCTTCCTACAATTGAAATCATTACCAAGGTGAACGACTACTGGCAGCAGCACCATAAGCCACAGGTGCGCTCGTTCTGGGATGAGGCTGCCTACCACACCGGCAATATGGAAGCCTACAAGCTACTGGGCGTGGCACGCTGGAAAAACTATAGCGAAGACTGGGCTCGTCACAACAAATGGATGGGCGCACGCGAGAAAGATCCGTCAAAATGGAAATATAATACCTATGGCGAAGGACAGGACTTCGTGCTTTTCGGTGACTGGCAGATATGTTTCCAGACCTATCTTGACCTTTACGAGCTGAACCCCGACGAGTTCAAGATAAGGCGAGCCATTGAAGTGATGGATGCAGAGGTGCGCTCCAAGGAGAACGACTTCTGGTGGTGGGCAGATGCCCTTTACATGGTGATGCCCGTGATGACGAAGCTTTACAAGACCACTGGAGAGGTGAAATATTTGGACAAGCTTTATGATAACTTCAAATGGGCAGACGCTCTGATGTACGATAAAGATGAGCAGCTTTACTATCGCGATGCCAAGTATATCTATCCCAAAGTGAAGACAGTCTGCAATGGAGGCAAAAGCTTTTGGGCACGTGGCGACGGATGGGTGCTTGCCGGATTGGCCAAGGTGCTCAGCGATATGCCTCAGGACTATCAACACAGGGATTTCTTCGTGCAGCGTTTCCGCGAACTGGCTGAGGGAGTAGCACGTGTGCAGCGTCCTGGCGGATACTGGAGCCGTTCGATGCTGTGTGAAGAGGATGCACCTGGTCCTGAGACCTCAGGTACGGCTTTCTTTACCTATGGCTTGCTATGGGGTGTGAATCACGGTTTGCTCAGTCGCTCTACTTATGAGCCTGTTATCAATAAGGCATGGGATTATCTCGTTCATACAGCCCTGCAAGCTGATGGTAGTGTGGGATTCGTTCAGCCCATTGGCGAGAAGCCAGACCCCACGAAGACTGTGGATGCCCACTCTCAAGCCAATTTCGGCGTGGGAGCATTCCTCTTGGCCGCTTGCGAGAAAGTTCGCTACGATGACGGCTCGGTGAACGGTAGTGGGCCCTTGGTGGGCTTGGCAGTAAAGAATCCCAGCAACGAGTTCCGTCAGCAAGTCATTGAGGTTGATGCCAAGACACTATATAATAAATTAGGTATCCAGGGCGGTCGCCAGTTTATAGTCTTCGATGAAGGCGGACTGGAGGTTCCTTATCAGTTGAGTAGTGATGGACAAGTGTTGCTTGATGCAGGCGTTCGTCCTCAAGGGCAGCTTACCTTCAACTTCAGAAAGGGTACGCCTAAGAACTATGCTACCGTATGCTATGGCCGTGTCTATAATGAACGCAAAGACGACTATGCCTGGGAGAACGACCGTGGTGCCTATCGAGTCTATGGACCTGCCCTGCAACGTACGGGTGAACGTTCGTATGGTACTGACGTGTGGTCCAAGAATACCCCAGAACTAGTGGTAGAACAGCGCTACTGGATAGAAGATGTGGTGATGATGCCCGAAGTAGAAAAACTGCGTAAAGAGAATCGGCAGCGTGGTGACTCACTCTATCGGCTGAACTCCTATCACAATGACCATGGACGAGGAATGGATCTCTACAAGGTGGGGGCTACCCTTGGTTGTGGAACACCGGCATTGATGGTCAACGGAGAATTAAAGTATCCGTACTGCTTCAAGTCAATGGAAATACTGGATAACGGTCCTATGCGTACCACGGTCCATCTGACCTATAATCCTGTCGACGTCAATGGCGATACAGCAGTAGTGGAGCATCGGTATATTCAGCTCGACAAAGGCTCTAATTTTAATAAGATTATCGTTACCTATAACGGTCTGACCAAACCAGTCAGTCTGGCTACGGGGGTTGTGCTTCATTCAGAGGAGAAAGAAAACGTAGAACTGGGTAAAGATTATTTGCTCTATGCCGATCCTACTGATAATGTTCGCGTAAACAATTGTCAGCTTTTCCTGGCTGTACTGTTCCCGCAATCCGACGTGGAGACCAAGAAACTGATGTTCGAACAGTCGAAGGGAGGAAATGACGGTCATGCTTTAGGCGTTTCCGAAAACTATCGTGGCGAGAACTACACCTACTACTTCGGATCAGCCTGGTCGAAATATGATGTACGAACCATGCAGGAGTGGCAGCAGCGGGCAGCCTGGACGATGCGTAGCATACGTCAGCCGCTGCAAGTAGAGTGGAAATAGATATGTAATTGCGTTTTTTTTGCAGAAAAGTTTGGAAGTTTCGGATATTTTCCATATTTTTGCAGAAAATATATAGGCGTATGCGCAAAAAACTACTCATATTAGCAGGAATCGCATGTATGATGGCAACAACCATCGAGGCATCTCCTATGGTTATGGAAATGGGAGTGGCCGAGCAGGTAGAGCCCGAAGAAATCATTGACATGAATGTCGATGGTAAGACGGTGGAAGTGAAGGGCGCCAGCGGTTTGCTGCTCGAAGTCGTTTCGATAACAGGTCGACAAGTCGCTAACTATAAGATTGACAGCCCAGCCCAGCGTGTAGAACTGAATGTGCCAAAGGGTTGTTACATCCTGAAGATTGGGAAGATTGTAAGGAAAGTGACCGTGCGATAGTATGGCTATGACAGTTGTTACCGATCAGCAACTGAAACAACTCCTTGCCGACCCCAAGTCACAGCGCAAAGGTTTTGAAATGATGGTATGCCAGTACAGCGAACAGCTGTATTGGCATATTCGTCGTATAGTACTCATACATGAGGATGCCAATGATGTATTACAGAATGTGTTCATCAAAGCATGGAATGGATTGGATAGTTTTCACGGCGAATCAAAGCTGCTTACATGGTTGTCGCGAATAGCAGTCAACGAAAGTATTGACTTCGTGCGTAAGCAGAAGCATCAGCAAGCACTCAGCATGGATGGTGAGGAGATGGGAATCGCCCAGCAATTGATGGCTGATGAATATTTTGATGGAAATCAGACGGAAGCTCAACTTCAAGAAGCAGTGGCGCAATTGCCTGATGTGCAACGGACGGTGTTCAACCTGCGGTATTTCGAAGAGATGAAGTATAGTGAGATTAGCAAAATCACAGGAACCTCGGAAGGCGCACTCAAGGCATCCTATCATATCGCCGTTAAAAAGATTCGTGATTTTTTTGAACAACGTGATTAAACCCTTTTTCATCATCAACGTCTACTAAGAAAATACAATCATCAAAATGACAAGCGACGAGAAATACATAAGACAACATGTGGGAGCCAAGAATCCATTCAAGGTTCCTGAAGGATACTTCGACAATGTCGCTCCCACTGTCATGGGTCATCTGGCTGATTACCCGGAAAGGAAACTGGAATTGCAGCCGAAGACCACAAAGGCAAAAGTGGTGTCGATGGTTGAACATTTTCGCCCGCTGTTGTATGTCGCTGCAACGCTGATTATCGCTGTGTTCACTTTCTCTGTCTATATGCAGAATATGAGTGAAGAAACCAATCAGAAAACGATATCTCAAGCAGGGGCAAACGATGAGTTCTTTGATGAAGAAGCCGATTATGTCATGATAGATAATTACGATATCTATGCTTGTCTTTCCAGCGACTATTGATTTGTGGAAAAATAGGACGTGAAGACAATGTGGCGTATATAGAATGATACACAATTTAGATAAATAAGACAATGAGAAATAGGGTTATTTTTGTTCTTTTTGTGTTGCAGATTTCTCTTTGTACATGGGCTCAGCAGCCTCGTCAGAAGTTCTCGCCTGAGAAGTTTGATCAGGAACTGCGAGAGTATATTATAAAAGAAGCAGAACTGACTACTCAGGAGGCTGAAAAGTTTTTTGCTGTCTACAAGGAGATGAGGGAGAAACAGCGTGCTCTCTTCGGACGGCAGAAGAATGCAGATAGGACGAAGCCTGCTTCTGAGGAGGCATGCATGAAGGCTATTAAGGAACGTGATGAGCGAGAACTAGAACAGAAACGTATTCAACAGGAATATCATAACAAGTTCTTAGAATTGCTGCCTGCTTCTAAAGTTTATGATGTGCTTCAGGCAGAAAACCGTTTCCATCGGCATAAACTTAGACAATGGGGCGGGGGAAAGGTACAGAAGAAAAGAGATTAGTTAAAGAATGTTACGCGACGGCTAATTCCTGGCTTAAATCTTCTTCTATTAAAAATAAAAATGTACCTTTGCACCCGCAATCGGAAAAACGGTAAGATTGGTGCGTTAGTTCAGTAGGTTAGAATGCCTGCCTGTCACGCAGGAGGTCACGAGTTCGAATCTCGTACGCACCGCAACCTACTTCGAGGGCAATAATTTATGGATTGGTGCGTTAGTTCAGTAGGTTAGAATGCCTGCCTGTCACGCAGGAGGTCACGAGTTCGAATCTCGTACGCACCGCAGTAATTCAAGCTCATCGTAAGACAACGGTGGGCTTATTTTTTAGCGTATGAAAAAAAGAACGGCTTTCTTTTGGTTTTTCTTCGCTGTTTGGGCGCAGACTATTATGGCACAGGACAATACGTGGAATCTTACGCTCTATAATGAGTATAAGCCCGCTGTTGTCAGTTTGACTAATGGAAAAACGACAAAAACGCAGTTTGCCAATGTGTTTTTGAAAAACGCCGCATTGCTTTTTAAACGCGGCGATGCTACTATGGAGGCAAATATGGCAACAGTCTTGTCAGTAGACATGGGAGGACAGCATTTCGTGAAGATAGACAATATGTTGGCACGAGAGGTGGACTCCATTGGTGCAAACAGGCTATATTGCGTTACGCTCATCGACCTTGACTCTTACAAGCGTATGTTGCGTAACAATATTAATATTACCAATCTTTCACTTGGTGATCAGCTGAGCTATACTACTATCGACCTTGCCCCCACTGAAGGTGTGATGCTTCCGCTCATTCGTCATTTCTATTATCTGTATAACGGGGAAATTGTTCCTGTACATGAGCGCCAGATATCACGTCGCTTGCCGAAAGAAAAGAAACGCATGTACAAAACCATTATCTCTATGGACGATTTCAGCTGGGTAGATAGCGAGAGCCTCATGAAATTGTTGAGAGCTATTTCGGAATAGTATGCAGTTTTGTGTCAAAACTACGGCTCACTAGTAAAACTCTGTGTTTGTGGATTGTCGGAAAACAGGAAATCCCGGTGTGTGAGTGAAGATTGCTCCTGCCACCTTCAGCAAGTCTTGGATCACGCCAGTCGCTTCTGCATCTGCTTAAATTTGCACACAACGATTTTCCAACTTTTTTATTTCAAACGTCAAACGTCTGATAGTCATCTACTTATGGTGACGGATTTTCAGAATTCAACAGACATTTTCTCTAACAGGGCAGTTGCAATTTCTAACAGGGCAGTTGCAATCTCTAACAGGCCTGTTTGAGGCTCTAACTGCCCAGTTGCTTTCTAATAACTGCTGACATCCTGAGGGAACAATTTTGAAAACAATGCCCATTTTTTGGGGGAAAAAAACAGGACCCTTCCAAAAATCTGTCACCGTAAGCGGCTGACTGACAGATGTTTGTCATAACGTTTTGAACAAACGTCTTCGCAGTATATTACATAAAATAACTATGATTTGAAGACCCCTCCCGACCTCCCCTGAAGGGGAGGAGCATAAAGTCTCGGAAGACTTTAGACGGAAGACGAAAGAATCGATAACGAAAAGACACAAGGCCATTCCCAAGCCGTTGCTGGCAATTCACAAACACAGGGATTTGCTGGTGAGTCAAAACTATCGTGCTTGTCCTTTATTGATGGTAGAGTCTCTGTGTCCGAAATAATATTGTCCGCGCTTGCGGGTGATGTTGCCGAAGTTGATGGCGTGGCATGGGCAATGGTGGTAACATGCAAGACAACTTGTGCACGACCCATTGTGTTGCCATGAGGGGAGAGTATTGTCAAATACCAAATTGTCTGTTGGACATACTTTTTGGCATTGGCCACAGTGTATGCACAAATCGGCATCTACAGTAAACTTCTTGTCGTTCACCATGTGTTTGTTGAAGTAATTGCCTATGATGTGGCTCATTGCCCAAGGTGCAATCCCCTTATTGGTCAGTTCTATTCCCTCCGCTCTCTCTTCTATTAAGCGTATGAATGTCGCTAACTGGTATTCGGAAGTGGCGATTTTTTCGCGTTCGCGGTTAGGAGAGTCTGTGTACATAAACGGTAAGCATACATAACTCTCGGGCATGATGAGGGAAAAAACACTCTTTGCTTTCGGCAGACCTGCTTTTTGTAAGTCTTTGTTGAGAATCTTCATGGTTTGGCCGATACTATCGCCACAAGTGGTTAGGGCGAAACAGTAGTGATCTTCTGCTTTTTCAATATGTAGCTTTGCAATGAAGGATCTGACGATATGGGGTGGTTGCCAACCATGAGTTGGGAAACAAAAACCGATTCGCTCATCGGGTGATAGCGTGTAGCTGCAACTTCCCTTCAATTCTTCGGGAATGAATAGCAGGCGTTCCTGAAGGGCATCGGCCAGTTTTGTGGCTGCCCATTTTGTGTTACCTGTGCCAGAGAAATAGAAAATCATGGTACAAAGTTACATTTTTTTTGCTGAATTCATTCGAATAAAGCAGATTATTTCTAATTTTGCAGTCCCAAACAGAAGGAACCATGAGATATTTTATCACCCTAAGCTTTGACGGCACACGCTTCCATGGATGGCAAATACAGCCTAATGGCAATTCTGTACAGGAAGAGTTGCAGCGTGGGCTAACCCTTTTGCTTCGCGAGAAGACAAGTGTGACGGGAGCTGGCAGAACCGATGCGGGTGTACATGCTCGTATGATGGTGGCTCATTTTGATTATGAGGGAGCGCTTGATGTGAAACAGTTGGCCTATAAATTAAATAAGTTATTGCCTCAGGATATTGCTATACAGAAAATCGAACGAGTAGGAGATGAAATGCATGCTCGTTTCTCAGCGACTCTTAGGACTTACCATTATTATATACACACGTGTAAAAATCCTTTTCTTAGGGCTTATTCGTGTGAGTTGCATTATCCACTTGATTTTGAGAAGATGAATCTGGCGGCCTCAATGCTTAAGAACTATAATGATTTTGGGGCTTTCTGTAAGTCGCATGCTGATGTGAAGACTACCCGGTGTAATGTCACTGTGGCTGTCTGGCATCAGACATCTCCAGGCTGCTGGTATTTTGAAATTTCTGCCAATAGGTTTCTGCGCAACATGGTGAGAGCTGTCGTCGGAACATTAATAGAAGTGGGGCGTGGGCGTTTGTCGCTTGAGGATTTTCGTAGAGTGGTTGAGGGGAAACGCCGTAGTGATGCAGGTGAGTCCATGCCAGCCAATGCGCTTTTCTTGGAGAGAGTAGAGTATTAAGTTTTACTATTAAATATTTATTGTAAATTATTGGTTTTTAGAAGTATATGTGGTTTGTTTTTGCTTTCGTCTCAGCTGCCTTCTTGGGTATCTATGATTCCTTAAAGAAAAAAGCGCTGAAAGATAATGCTGTTATTCCCATCTTGTTTCTGAATACGTTGTTCTCTTCACTAATATTCCTGCCTTTTATCGTGTTGAGTTCATCTACCTCTATACTGGATCAAACGATTTTTAAGGTAGGTGAAGGTGGATGGGAGATGCATAAGTATATTGTGTTGAAAGCTTTTATAGTGCTGTCGAGCTGGGTGCTAGGGTATTTTGGAATGAAGCATCTCCCTCTTACAATTGTTGGCCCCATTAATGCTACGCGTCCTGTAATGGTTCTTGTGGGTGCTTTACTGTTTTTCGGTGAAAGATTGAATATGTGGCAGTGGGTGGGTGTTCTGCTGGCTGTCGTCTCTTTTTTGTTGTTAAGTCGTAGCGGTAAAAAAGAGGGTATCGACTTTAGGCATGATCATTGGATTTATATGATTGTGGGCGCTGCCATGTTGGGTGCGCTGAGTGGTCTTTACGATAAGTATCTGATGGCTCCCGTAAGTGAAAGTGGGGTGGGGCTTGACCGTATGTTGGTGCAGTCCTGGTACAATATCTATCAATGTGGTATGATGTTTGGCATGTTGATGCTCCTCTGGTGGCCAAAACATAAGCAGACAACGCCTTTTCATTGGGATTGGGCAATTATCGGAGTGAGTATATTCCTCTCAACTGCTGACTTTATGTATTTTTTCTCGTTGTCCCTTCCTTCGGCAATGATTAGTATTGTCAGCATGATTCGTCGTGGCTCCGTCATCATGAGTTTCCTTTTTGGCGCTTTGTTCTTTCGTGAGAAAAATCTTAAAGCAAAGGCATTCGACTTGGCTCTTGTGCTTTTGGGGATGATTTTCCTTTACATTGGCAGTCGTTAAAATTGTTCAGAATGTGCTTTTTACTGTGAGAAAGATTAACATTGCGAAAAATAATTTGTTTTTTTATTGTCAATTCAAAAAATAGTTGTAAATTTACACCCAAATTTAGAGCAATAACTAAAATATTAATTTAAAACTACAAAAATGAAAACATTCAAAGGATTATTGGTATGTCTTGGCGCTATTGCGATGATGTTTGCTTCGTGTACCCCAAAGTCCAAACAGCAATTGTCCAAATCTGGGCTTGACGCTGTTAAGTTTGACACTGTAATTAACGAGAAGCCCGTTGGGCTCTTCACTCTTACCAATGGCAACGGTATGGAGGCTTGCATTACCAACTTCGGCGCACGTGTGGTTTCTCTTATGGTTCCTGACCGCGACGGTAAGTTTGTTGATGTCGTATTGGGCTATGATAACATTGCACAGTATGCCGATGCTGAAAATTTCGGCAGTGACTTTGGCGCTTCTATCGGTCGCTATGCAAACCGGATTAAGGAAGGAAAGATCATCGTGGAAGGCGTTGAGTATCAACTTCCTCAGAATAATTTTGGCCACTGTTTGCATGGTGGTCCTACCGGTTGGCAATATCAGGTGTACGAGGCTGAGCAGGTTGATGCCCAGACCCTGAAGCTTACACTCGTGAGCCCTGATGGCGACAATGGCTTCCCTGGCACTGTAACGGCTACGACCACTTATCGCCTGACTGATGACAATACCCTTGACATCGTGATGGAGGCTACTACCGACAAAGAGACTGTGGTTAATATGACCAATCACTCATACTTCAACCTGAATGGAACACCTACTGAGCCTGCTATGGATATGGTGATGTTCATTAATGCCGATGCCTTTACACCGGCAGACTCTACCTTCATGCCGACCGGTGAGATTCGAAACGTGGAAGGCACTCCGATGGACTTCCGTACGGCTCATGCCATCCAGGATTCTCTGCGCATGGATGATGAGCAGGTGAAGTTCGGTAATGGTTTCGACCACAACTGGATTCTGAATACCAATGGTGATGATACTCAGGTGGCAGCCTCTCTCTATTCTGAGAAAACAGGCATCCTGCTCGAAGCTTTCACCAATGAGCCTGGTATGCAGGTTTACACAGGAAACTTCCAGGGTATTGACGGCGAACAAGACAAGGTGCGCAAGGGTGGCGTGAAATACCCACAGCGTCCTTCTGTATGTCTGGAGAGCCAGAAGTATCCGAACTCGCCCAACCATCCTGAATGGCCTTCTCCCTACTTGAAGCCCGGTGAAACTTATCACAGCCATCTGGCCTTCAGGTTCTCAGTGAAATAATTATAACTACTAAATACTTATCAGACATTAATTACTATGAATTGGAGTTCGCATGAATTCATTTGGCTCGACTGGGCGATTCTCTCCATCGGCCTCTGTGGAGTGGTGGCAGCCGTTTGGTATGCCATTTGGAAAGACAAGAAAGCCCAGCAGGGTGAGGACTCGTCGGCCTACCTCTTTGGTAAGGGCGAGCCTTGGTACGTTATTGGTATGGCTATCTTTGCTGCCAATATAGGTTCTGAACACCTTGTTGGTCTTGCAGGTACAGGCGCTAAGGATGGTGTGGGTATGGCCCACTGGGAGATGCAGGGCTGGATGATCCTGATTCTCGGCTGGCTGTTCGTTCCTTTCTATCAGCTGCTTATCACCAAGATGGGCAAAATTATTACGATGCCTGATTTCCTAAAGTTCCGCTACACTCAGCGTACAGGTTCTTGGCTCTCAATCATTACGCTCGTGGCCTATGTGCTGACAAAGGTCTCTGTGACAGCTTTCACGGGTGGTATCTTCTTCGAGTATCTGTTAGGTTTGAATTTCTGGGTAGGTGCCATCGGTCTGATTGCTGTAACAGCTGTCTTCACCGTCTTCGGTGGCATGAAAGGCGTGATGACGCTCTCCTCTATCCAGACGCCTATTCTTATTATTGGTTCGTTCCTCGTTCTTTTCCTTGGTTTGGCAGCCCTTGGTGCAGGTAGCATCACTGAAGGTTGGGGCTTGATGATGGACACAGCCCGTCAAATGCATGATGGCTATGGTATCAACCACATGTTCCACACTGATCCGGGTGATCCTATGTATGCCGAGTATCCTGGTTACGTGGTGTTCCTGGGGGCATGTATCATTGGTTTCTGGTACTGGTGTACCGACCAGCATATCGTTCAGCGTGTGCTTGGTCAGGTCCCTGGTGAAGACAATGCTGCCGTGATGGCCCGTGCTCGTCGTGGTACTATCGCTGCCGGCTTTTTCAAGATTCTCCCTTGCTTTATGTTCTTGATTCCTGGTATGATTGCTGCCGCATTGGCACAACATCCTGAAATTAATGGCTTCGTGATGGACGACACCGATGCCGCTTTTGCTCTGATGGTGAAGAACATTCTGCCTGCTGGCGTAAAGGGTATTGTAACCATTGGCTTCGTTTGTGCCCTTGTTGCATCGCTGGCAGCTTTCTTCAATAGCTGCGCTACGTTGTTCACTGAGGACTTCTACAAGCCCATGAAGAAAGGTAAGAGTGAGGCTCATTACGTGTTCGTTGGCCGTACCGCTACTGTAGTGGTTGTACTGCTGGGCCTTGCTTGGATGCCTGTGATGATGAGCCTCGGTTCGCTCTACAGCTATCTGCAGGGCATCCAGTCGCTGCTGGCTCCAGCCATGGTGGCCGTGTTCACGCTGGGTATTTTCTCTAAGAAGATTACACCGAAAGCTGGTGAATGGGGTCTCATTGGCGGTTTCCTTGTAGGCATGCTCCGCTTGGTCACCAATGTCATTACCGATACGGGTAAAGCTGCTATGGATGGCGCTTTCTGGGAGAGCACCACTTGGTTCTGGCAGACTAACTGGCTGGTATTCGAATGCTGGCTGCTCGTGTTCATCATCTGTCTGATGGTTGCTGTGAGCTTCTTCACACCTGCTCCATCTCAGGCACAGGTAGATGCCATCACCTTCTCTTCTGACTTCAAGAAGTCTATAAAGGAGAGTTGGGGTGTATGGGATATTGTGGGTACGCTGGTCGTTGTCGGCCTCTGTGCTTGCTTCTATGCTTATTTCTGGTAAAAATGACCTACTACGTAGAACATTCTAAAGTCTGGGTGTCGGTCGACTGTATTATCTTCGGCTTCGATGACAATAAGTTGAAGGTGCTCGTTGGCCGACGCCAGATGGATCCAGGGCGAGGCGAATGGAGCCTCTACGGAGGCTTCGTCGGCCCTGAGGAGAATATTGATGAGGCTGCTGAGCGAACGTTGAGCGAACTTACGGGCATGAACAAGGTATTCATGCGTCAGGTAGGAGCCTTCGGAAAGGTGGATCGCGATCCTGGCGAACGTGTCATTTCAATTGCCTATTATGCCCTTATCAATGTGAAGGATTATAGCGAAAAGCTTCGTAAGGAGCATGGAGTAGAGTGGGTCGATATCCACAACCTTCCTCAACTTTATTCCGACCACAACGAGATGGTGCAAAAGGCATGGAAGCTTATGAGGCAGAAAATGAAGACCGAACCCATCGGTTTCCGTTTACTTCCTCAGTTATTTACGCTCACCCAGCTTCAGCACCTTTATGAGACAGTAGGTGGTGAGGAAATTGACAAGCGTAACTTCCGTAAGCGTATCAAGGAGATGGACTTTATTGAGAAGACCGAACTTGTCGATAAGGTCAGTTCCAAACGAGGTGCCTACCTCTATCGTTTCAACAAGCGAGCCTACAACGAAGATTCAAACTTTAAACTTTAAATACTATGTTAGAAGAGCTAAAACAAAAAGTATTCAAAGCTAACCTAGACTTGGTAAAGCAAGGATTGGTAATTTTTACATGGGGCAATGTTTCTGGCATCGACCGTGAGAAAGGTCTTGTTGTCATCAAGCCCAGTGGTGTCAGCTACGACGAGATGAAAGCCGAGGATATGGTCGTTGTCGATTTGGAAACAGGCAAGGTGGTAGAGGGTGACCTCAACCCCTCTTCAGACACCCCCACACACCTAGTTTTATATAAGGCATTCCCAAACATCAAGGGCGTGGTACACACCCACAGCACCTATGCAACTGCCTTTGCACAGGCTGGCCGTGACATTCCAAACATCGGAACTACACATGCAGACTACTTCTACAAGGACATCCCATGCACCCGCGATATGACTGAGGCAGAGGTTAAGGGACAGTACGAGCTGGAAACGGGCAACGTCATCGTCGACGAAATCCTGAACATCCGCAAGATTAACCCCGACCACACGCCTGCCGTGCTCGTGAAGAACCACGGCCCCTTCTCGTGGGGCACATCGCCCGACAACGCCGTGTATAACGCCAAGGTGATGGAGCAGTGCGCCAAGATGGCCTTCGTAGCTTTCAGCGTCAACCCTAACCTGACGATGAATCCACTCCTCATCGAGAAGCACTACATGCGCAAGCACGGTCCCAACGCCTACTACGGCCAGAAAGGGCAGAAGCATTAATCGAGTCTTCCGGCTTACTCAATAACGCCGTAACTAAGCGAAGCGACTATGGACGCAAAGTGGGAAAAATGGGACCTGTGCCTCTTCGCAGAGAAGCGGCCTAAAGGAGGCTATGTCACCAACGACGACTGGCGACTGCACATCAAAGACCTCAAGGAAGGGCAGGAGATAGAATGGAACCGTCATGGGGGCTTCTATCACTCGCCTTACACTGGCAGCTGCCGTTTTACGTTCCTTGGAGCCGAAAATACCGTGAGGCTCAAAGTAGTAAGTGAGAAAGAGCAAGAAATCATGCTCGGCCTCACCAACAAATGGATGTCTGGATGGTGTGAAGAGGCCGACGGCTGTGAGCAACGCGTTACCGTGAGCATCATAGAGGCCACCTATCCCGTGAGTGAACTACCCAAAGATGTACGTACCATGCAGCAGATAGACCACGATGCGTGGGAATATGCCGTGCGCAATGGACTGATATAATGTCTTTAACAAAATAAACAAATATGGTAGTAAACTGGAACGATTTCGAGCTGGTCCTCGAGGAGGAAAGCTCGAAAGAATGTGAGGTGACGGGTCGCGACATGGGCGGCATCGATGTCTTTACATGTAATGTGAGTGCGCTCATCGAGAATAAATCCCCCCAGTGGCAACCTCAAAATTGTAGAGACTGTTATGGCGGCTACCAGTCGTACACGTTCTATTTCCTGAGCGCTGACGACGAGGCCGTTCATCTCTACACTGACAAGCATTACCGTCAGGACATCACACTAAAGCCTGGCGAGCAGTGGTCCAGCGGATGGTATAGCTTCGGTACATGGGACTATTGTGTGAGACTGAAACTGAGAAAGAAAACAGTTCAGCTATGACTACGACCTTCAACATTACTCACGACCGTGAGTTTTTGAAATATTTCATGACCAAACAGCGCACGTTGAGCCTCTCCGACGAGATGGTGGAGCGGTTGCGCACCAGTGACGACCCCTACGGTGCCTATGGCTACGGCAGTTGGCTCTTCTATACCGCCAACAGCAATGAGTTGCGCAAGAGTGCGGAGATAAAGCTGCTGTGGGCCTCCACCAATGGCGTACATGATGCTTACGTGCCATTGGCACGTATGTACTTCAATGGAACTGTTGAAGGTAACAAGGCACAACCCGAAGTCTTTGCCGCTATGATGGACAATGCATACAAGCTTGGCAGTGAATTGGCACAGTACTACACGCTCCTATGCACCATCTATGGCTTCTATGGCTTTGAGACAAAGCCCGAGTTAGTGGCCGACATTTTGAAGGGACACATAGACAAGCACCCCAACTGCGACCCTATATATTGGACACTCTACGGGCGAGCAGTCAAAGAGAGCGCCCCCGAGCAGGCTATATCTATCTTCAAGGAGGCCATAAACCGTGGTGATCCTGAGGGCTATTTCTACTTGGCAGTCACCTACGATGGAATGGGCGACAAAGCCCAAACGGCCAAAGCATTGGCAGCCGCAAAGAAGCACGATGTGCTGCAGGCTTTCAGCTGGTACATATCAGACGAAGACTTTCAGCAGCTCTTGCCGTCAGAGCAGCAGGCCCTGCACGACGTGACAGACCGCGACCTGCATTATGCTATGTCGCGGCACATGGCACAGGCCTACTATCACATGGGTGTAGACCTCTACTACGGTAATCTGGGCTACGAGGCCGACATTGTCAAGGCTGTACACTACTTGATGAAGGGCTGTCAGCTTGGTGATGAATATTCTCCAAGCCTGCTGGCCAGCATCTACCTCTATCATAATGATGAGTTGCCCGACCATCTGAAGGTGAGCCGCAAGCAGATGGCTAGGCTCTTCCTACAGGCGTTGAGGATGGAGGACTATGACACGCAGAATCTGGAGCAGGTGGCACGCGCCTACGTGGAAGACCTGCTGCCTGAGCACAAGGAGGAGATAGAGCGGCTTTGGTTGAAGAAATATATGGAGATGACCACCGCCGATGAGGATGACGACAATGCCGAGGCTACCGCTATACTACAGGTCTATCCGCAGGGATTCTACTACGCTCGCGACGTTGCCCCCGACGGCCTCGACACGAACGATATGTCAGCGTGGATAGACGCACGTGGCTTAGACATCGTTCACTACTCAGACCTGCTCACACGCCTGACACGCGCGCTCTGTCTTGACAAACAAGGTTACCACTTGGCCATGGCCGTCGACCGCGACGGATATGCCAAGGACTTGCCAGACAACATGGCCGGCACCATCATCTACGGGCATGGACAGGAAATGAGAGGCACCATAATCTTCTTCCTCGAAGACGGTAGCTACAACATCAATCCACTTAAGGGAATCCAACTCGTCTACAATCTTACCCAGCTACTGGATGCAGCTACTGGAGGACTGGTGCGCATGCCCACCAGTGAAGAGTTGGAGAGCATTGGGGGTGGCGACAATGGCTTTGAGGAATACGACGACCCAGACTTTTCCTTCGACGATGACGAAGGGGATACAGAGAATGTGGAAGACACAGAGGATGCAGAGTGTCTAAAGTCCTCAGACGACGAACAGCCGGCACAGGAATTGCACGTCTTGTGGACAGAAGCAGAGGAGGCACTGCTCAGCTGCAACCTCTGCCGCGACACGCTCTTTGTTAAAGTTCCTGGTGAGCCTCAGTTTGCATTTCGTACGTCAGAGGAACTCATAGAATCTTTCAAGGATGCAGCTGAGGAGAACATAGAGCACAACGGAGGATACATGATAGACGAATGGCAATTCGTCGACCATCGTCAGCAGCCCATGCATCTGCTCTCCCGTCTCAGGTTCGAGTAGATCTTCTGCTTTTTCATGAGTGTACGATAAAGAAATCTTAAAATATTTCGTGTTTCAACATTTTTTCCTATCTTTGCACTACTTGATATTACTAACTCTCATTTAATAACTAAAAGACCCAATGCCCCTATTGGTCTTCCCCCTTTTGGTGGGATAAGAGAGGGGCTCAGAATTATGTTTAAAGACTTAGAGATTTGGTGGGTAACTGGTGCGCAGTTGCTCTATGGAGGCGATGCCGTGGTTGCCGTGGACGGACATTCGAAGGAGATGGTTGAGGGCCTGAATGCTTCAGGCAACATCCCTGTGAAGATTGTATACAAGGGCACGGCCAACAGTTCTAAGGAAGTGGAGCAAGTAATGCTGGCTGCCAACAACGACGAGAAGTGCGTAGGTATCATTACCTGGATGCACACTTTCTCTCCTGCTAAAATGTGGATTAAGGGCCTGCAGGCTTTGAAGAAGCCCATGTTGCACTTCCACACTCAGTACAACGCTGAGATTCCCTGGGCAACGATGGATATGGACTTCATGAACCTGAACCAGAGCGCTCACGGCGATATCGAGTTTGGACACATCTGCACCCGTATGCGTGTTCCTCGCAAGGTAGTATGCGGCTACTGGAAGGACGAGGCTGCTCAGAAGCAGATTGCCGTTTGGGCTCGCGTAGCAGCTGGTGTGGCTGATGCTCACAACGTGCGCTGTCTGATGTTCGGAATGAACATGAACAACGTAGCTGTGACCGATGGCGACCGCGTAGAATTTGAGCAGCGTTTGGGTTACCATGTTGACTATTATCCAGTTTCTTCGTTGATGGACTACTTCAAGAAGGTGAAGGACGAAGAGGTGGATGCTCTTGTTGAAGAATATAAGAAGCTCTACACTATCAAGATCGATGAGAGTGGTGAGGAAGTTTACTGGCAGAAGGTTTGGAATGCCGCCAAGGCTGAGATCGCTCTGCGCCGCGTGCTCAAGGATGAGGGCGCTACTGCTTTCACCACCAACTTCGACGACCTGGGTGATGCCGATATTGATGATCCCAACTTCTGCGGTTTCGATCAGATTCCTGGTCTTGCTTCACAGCGCCTGATGGAAGAGGGCTATGGTTTCGGTGCTGAGGGTGACTGGAAGACCGCTTGCCTCTATCGTACCCTTTGGGTAATCCAGCAGGGCATGCCTACAGGCTGCTCGTTCCTGGAGGACTATACGCTGAACTTCGCCGGCGACCGCTCGTCTTGCCTGCAGAGCCACATGCTCGAGGTATGTCCGCTCATCGCTGTCGACAAACCTAAGCTCGAGGTCCACTTCCTCGGCATCGGTATCCGCAAGCAGCAGACCGCCCGCCTGGTGTTCACCTCCAAGGTAGGCCGTGGTATTAAGGCTACTGTCGTTGACCTAGGTAACCGTTTCCGTCTGATTTCTCAGGAGGTGGAGTGCATCGAGCCGAAGCCTATGCCTAACCTGCCCGTGGCTTCTGCCCTGTGGATTCCGCAGCCTACGTTCGAGATTGGTGCAGCAGCCTGGATTCTGGCTGGTGGTACTCACCATAGCGCCTTCTCTTACGACATCAACGAGGAGTATTGGGAAGACTTTGCTGAGATGCTGGGCATTGAGTATGTCAAGATCAACAAGCAGACCAATATTGCAGACTTCAAGCAGACCCTCCGCAATAACGAGGTGTACTACATGCTGAATAAAGCGCTGAAATAAGTACACTCTGCAAATTGCAAATATGATTAGGAGCACTCAATGAGTGCTCCTATTTTAATTGTATAGGTAATGTCATTACAAAACGTGACCCACCGATATAAGCCGTATCAACCTTGATATCGCCACCTATACGACGAGCCAACGAACGGGCCACCGTAAGGCCTATACCTGTGCCGTCATAATATTCATCCAATTGCACGAATTCGTCAAAGATACGCTCTGCATCCTTATGTGGGATGCCAATACCTGTGTCCTCGACTGAGAAGAACATTCGTTCAGAAAAAACCGAGACTCTAAGTACCGCTTTCTGCAATTGTTCAGAAGAAGGATTATGAATACGCTCCTCAGAAGGAGCAGTAAACTTACGGGCATTGTCAAGAACTAACGACAATGAGCGTACAGCTGCAGCAAGATTGGTTTTAAGACAGACATCTTTAGCATCAGGCGAAATTAGTAAATCAAAATTAAGATGGCTGGCATGATCAATCCCAGAAGCATTAATCGCCTCGGTAGCTATCTGAACAGCACTAACTAGGTCTGTACGCTCTATAACTGTTTGATTTCTGGCTTCCGACAACTCAAGCATCTTGTTTACAAGACTGGTGATACGGTCTGTATTCTCTGTGATCTTGCATTTAATTTCCTGAAGAGTAGCCTCGTCATACTTGGCATCTGGCATGGTGAGCACCTGAGTGAAACCAGAAAGGATATTAAGCGGCGTACGGATCTCATGAGAAATCTGCTGTATGAAATCACTCTTCATACGCGACAACTCCTGTGCACGATTATTGGCTAACTCAAGTTCGCGGTAGGCCTTTTTCAGACGAACAGACGAACGATGATGAAAAAAAATGAAAAGACAAAAGACAAAGATAACAAGTACCAATGTCAAAATATTATAGAATCTGGCTTGTTGTTCTTGGCACGATACCATCAGCATCGCACTCAAACTCCAAAGTAATATTGTCGAAATTCTTAATTGTTTCATCACCAACTATATTTTTGCTTGCAAAGATAGGTAAAAAAACAGCAAATATGGTACCTGAATCAAAAAAAAAATGTATCTTTGCTGCCGATTATGGTACAAACAGATTTAATTTATTGGTATGGAGTGACGGCAGCAGTTTATTTAGTTACCTGTTGGGTGTTTTCTGTTGTCAGAGGCATACATAACTGTGGTACGCCAAAAGAGCGCAGAGACTACATTTGGCCTGACCGCAAAATGCAGGTAATGATTTATCTTTGCGGAACTGTTCTGTTGCCATATGTATTAAATCCACAAAATGAAGCAGCGTGGATCCTGATGAAATCATACTTCCCCTGTACCTATTATTTCTATTGCGGAGCGCTGATTTTCTGCTTTTTTGGTTCAGTAAAACAATGGAAAGTGTGGAAGAAAGCCAATTTTATTGCAGCCATTATCACCTTCTTGGCCATGGCACCGCTTATTGCTAATGCATGGTGGCCGTCAGGACTACTTAGTTCAGATTTTCTCAGAGCATGGAACTATGTAGTAATAGCGGTAAGTATCAGCATGATAGGCTATGCCTGTGTCGCTATGTGGCAAGTTTGGAAATGGTTAAAAATAGCCCGCGAGGTGAACTATTCAAACCCAGAAGACTTTCCAACAGAATATGCACACCGTATGTGGTTGGCACCTATTGTGCTCACCCCATTTTTATGGCCTGCTTTCATCTCCAACTCACAAATAGTCATGGCGGTTTTGTGTGTCCCTTTGGCCATATTCAATATTGCCTTATTGCTAAACGTGATGCCAGTATGGCGCCGTGCAGCCATTCTTTCAGATATTGATGAAGATGATGCAGAGGCAGATACCTACGAGAACGATGAGTTGGCAGAGGAACGTAGCAACAGAATAGCCGCGGAAATTGAGCAGTTCGTCAATACAGAAGCAGCCTATCTTGATTCGCATCTTAAATTGGAACAGGTAGTAGAACGTTGCAACTTTAGTCGCAGATATGTCTCACGTGTCTTTACTGATCGTTTCGGCGGTTTCTCCGACTATGTTAATGGCTTGCGTATCAACTACTTCGAGCGATATAAAGTACAACATCCTAATTCTACGGACGAAAGTGCTGCAGAGGCAAGTGGTTTTACCTCATACAAAGCGTATCTTAAAGCAAAAGAACGATTACCACAAACATAATAATCCAAACTAATAAATATTATGACAGCAAAACAAGTTATTGAGGCCGGAAAGGCTATTTTGGGAATCGAATTCGGTTCTACAAGAATCAAGGCAGTCCTCATCGATCAGGACAACAAGCCTATAGCACAAGGCTCGCACGAGTGGGAGAATCAGCTTGTAGATGGCCTGTGGACATACAGTACTGAGGCTATCTGGTATGGTCTTCAGGACTGCTACGCTGAACTGCGTAAGGATGTACTGAAGCAGTATGACTGTGAGATTGAGGCTTTGGCTGCTATCGGCTTCTCAGCCATGATGCACGGCTATATGGCCTTCAACAAGGAACAACAGATTCTGGTGCCTTTCCGCACCTGGCGCAACACCAATACGGGTAAGGCAGCAGCTAAGCTTAGCGAACTGTTCAACTATAATATTCCCCTGCGCTGGAGCATCTCTCACCTCTATGAGGCTATTCTCGACAATGAGGAGCATGTCAGCGACATCAAGTATCTGACTACGCTGGCAGGCTATGTGCATTGGCAGGTTACGGGTAGTTTCGTTCTTGGTGTAGGCGATGCTTCGGGCATGATTCCCGTAGATCCTGTTACGAAGACCTACGATGCCGAGATGGTGAAGAAGTTCGATGAACTTATTGCTCCTAAGGGCTTCTCATGGAAACTGCTCGACATCCTGCCTAAGTCGCTCAATGCTGGCGAGAACGCAGGCTTCCTCACTCCCGAAGGCGCTAAGAAGCTCGATGTATCCGGCCACCTGAAGGCAGGCATCCCTGTATGTCCTCCCGAGGGCGATGCAGGCACGGGTATGGTTGCCACTAATGCCGTGAAGCAGCGTACGGGTAATGTTTCTGCCGGAACCTCGTCGTTCTCGATGATTGTTTTGGAGAAGCCCCTGTCAAAGCCGTACGAGATGATTGATATGGTGACGACCCCCGATGGTTCGTTGGTAGCTATGGTTCATTGCAACAACTGTACTTCCGACATCAATGCTTGGGTGGGTCTGTTTAAGGAGTACCAGCAGTTGCTTGGCGTGCCTGTCGACATGAACGAGCTCTATGGTAAGCTGTTCAATAAGGCCCTTGAGGGAGATACTGACTGCGGTGGCTTGATGGCCTACAACTATGTTAGTGGTGAGCCTGTTACAGGTCTTTCCGATGGCCGTCCTTTGTTCGTTCGCGCTGCCAACGACAAGTTCAATCTGGCCAACTTCATGCGTGCTCATCTCTATGGCGCTATTGGTGTGCTGAAGCTTGGCAACGACATCCTTTTGAAAGAAGAGAATGTCAAGGTTGACCGTATCACGGGCCACGGTGGCTATTTCAAGACAAAGGGTGTCGGTCAGCGTATGCTGGCAGCTGCGCTCAACTCACCTATCTCCGTCATGGAGACAGCCGGGGAGGGCGGCGCTTGGGGTATTGCCCTGTTGGCTGGTTACGTAGTGAACAATCCCAATAAGTTGTCATTGGCCGACTATCTTGAAGAGGTCGTCTTTGCTGGCAACACAGGCGTTTCTGTTGCTCCTACTGCTGAGGATGTAGAAGGCTTCAACCGATACATCGAGAACTACAAGCGCGGTTTGGCTATTGAGCAATGCGCTGTTGAGAATAAGAAATAATCATTATCAAACATTCATCCGCAGGCTACTCTGGTAGTAACCTGCGTTTTTTTTAGCTATGGACGATAACTCTTTAAACGTATATCTTGACGAGATAGGACAGTCGAAACTCCTTTCTGAAGAAGAGGAGCGCAGTCTTGCTGTCCGGGTCAGGGCAGGTGATGATCGGGCATTGAACAAACTTGTCGAGTCGAACTTGCGTTTCGTTGTAAGTATTGCCCGACAATATCAAGGCAAGGGTTTGGCTGTCAGCGATTTAATCAGCGAAGGAAATATCGGCTTGATGAAGGCTGCACGTAAGTTTGATGGTGAACGTGGTCTTCGTTTCGTTAACTATGCGGTGACTTTTGTTCGTCAGCAGATAGAAAAGGCTTTAGAGAAAGAGAGTGGTGAGCAGCGTGTAGAAAGCAACACCTTGGGCCAATCGCGTTCTGTAGATGCCCCCTTAGGCGGACGAGCCAATATGAGTCTGTTGTCTGTGCTTACCGATGCTTCATCACCCTTGGCCGACGAGCGCGTTTATAGTTCAGCCGTTGCCGATTCCGTGGAATATGCTCTCCAGAAACTGAATGAGCGTGAACAAAAGGTGGTTACAGCTTATTTCGGAATTAATCAAGACCATCTTACCTTGGGGGAGATAGCTGCAGATATGGATTTGAAGCGTGAGCGTGTTCGCCAGATACGTAATCGGGCTATCCGTCGCTTGAAACAGAACTACAAGCGCAGACTTCGTGAGTTGCGCTGATGACTGTTGGGGTTCTGCTGCCAAAATTTGGACGGCATCCAAATGGCAGATAATCCTTAGCGATAGTCCTTAGAATGCAGGAAGGTTAGGATCGTCGGTCTTTTTGACAGCCATACACTCCATCTCAATCAGCCAGCCTGAACGACATACAGGAGCGTGTACGATGACATGGGGATGATGTGGGAAACGCTCGTCATAGAGTTCTTTTACCAGTTGGTAGTCGGCGATGTCTCTCAGATAGACAATCATCATGCCCACATCGTCATAGCTGCATTCAGCTTCATTAAGTAGCGCCTCCACATTCTCCCACATTCGCTTTGTCTGTTGGAGAATGTCGTTTGGATGTTCAATCTGTCCCTTGTTATTGATGCTTGCCGTTCCCGAGATGAAAACCTGACGGCGGTCGGCATAGTCGATGCAGGTTCCTCTTTCAAAGCTCACGCCGTAGTCGCTGGTACGATTGAGATGGGTGGGGGCGTAGAGGTATTTCACTTGTTCTTGTTGCAAGCCAGCTATGGCATAGGTGTCCATCTGTGTCAGTACTTTGGCATCCTGTTGTCGTCCACCGATACCCGTCGAGGCTATGAAGTGCGTGTCCTGTGTCAGACCTTGGGTGAAGAACACACGGTTTCGTGCTTGCACCACTCCGGGGTAGTTCACGTCTACATCATTTACAAAGAGCCATGTGCGCACGCAGTTGTCCTTCAGCGTGCATCCCTCTTGTGCCAGCTGCATGATGTATTCGTTAAACAGCAGTCGTGTCTGGTATTCCGAGTTGATGGCGGTATTGTGAGCTCCTGCTCCCCATAGATGGCGGAATTGTCCGTGACTCACCTCACATAGTCCGCTCGGGAGCAGACGTGCACTTGCTCCGGTGATGAGATAGGCCCACAGGGCAATTTTTGAGCCGTCGAGTGGCGCTTGTTCTATGATACTCTGTGCGCAGTCGCAGATATCGGCCATCAGCACGTGGTCTGCCTGGTTGGCAGCATCGCTGAGAAAGTATCGTTTCATTACTGCTACTGCTCCGCAGAGCTCCTGCTCCTGCAACGTGTGGTAGGCATCGAGCAGGGCATCGAGCTGTTGCTGGAAGGTACGGCTGCCGCCTTCTGCGTGCAGCATCACATGATATTCAGTTGCGTTGCCACATGCTTCGAATGAGAATATTTCCGCTGAGACATGCAGCAAGGATATTCGTTTCTTCATAATTCTGTCAAATCTCGTGCAAAGGTACTATTTTTCTTTGATTTATCTTATATCGCTTTGCATTTTTTGTCTTTACTCCTATTGTCGCATGCGGCAAATACCTAAAACAGATGATTTTGAATGGCCGTTCTTGCACGATTCGCAGAAATAAGCTAATTTTGCATCGATTTTTTAGTATTCGATCATGAAGAATCAGAAGATATATGAGGCTGACGACAAGATGATTTCACTTATACGTGACAATTATGACTTGTTGCAGATGCTGGGGTCTTTCGGCATGCAGTTGGGCTTTGGTGACAAGACAGTTCGGGAGACCTGTGAGGACAATGATGTTGACACCTATACTTTTCTTTCGGTGGTCAACTTTACTGTTAATGGCAGTATGTCCAGCGCATCGTCCGACGATTCTGGTACCCAGCCTGTAGTGGCAGACGACCGTTTGTCGGTCCCCACGCTGATACGCTATCTGGAGGCCAGCCATGCTTACTACCTCGACTTCCAGTTGCCGTTCATACGTCGTGAGCTAAGCGAATGCCTGAATCATCATGACTCGCTGGGCCAGCTTATCCTACGCCTCTATGATGAGTATTCGCATGAAATCCGTCGTCACATGCAGTATGAGCAGAAGACGCTTTTCCCTTATGTTCGTGCGTTGCTTGAGGGACACATTACTACCGAGTATAGTATTGAGACCTTTTCGAAGCATCATGGTGCAGCCGACAAAAAGCTTCGCGAGCTTAAGCTGCTCATCATCAAGTACCTGCCCAATGACGGTCTGCACAACAATATGCTTACTGCCACCCTTCACGATATCTATGACAACGAGCAATGGCTGCATCAGCATGCCATGGTCGAAGACTGTATTTTCGTGCCGGCCATCCGTCGTCTGGAGCAACAGATGAAACAGAGCGACGTGACTCGCAATATCAGCGATATGGTGTTCAAGGGAACGGGGCAGAATAGCGAGGCGCTGAGCGACCGTGAGAAAGATGTTATCGTGGCTCTGGTTCAGGGCATGTCCAACAAGGAGATTGCCGACCATCTGTTCATCTCTGTCAATACGGTAATTACCCACCGTCGCAATATTGCCCGCAAGCTACAGATTCACTCGCCTGCTGGTCTGACAATTTATGCCATTATCAACGGGCTGGTCGATATTTCATCGGTAAAGCTGTAGGCTTGTCTGAAGGAACTGGTAAAGCTGTAGGCTTATCTGAATATGCCGGTAAAACTGTAAACTTATCTGAAGGAGTCGGTGAGCAGTTTTATCTCCACCTGGGGACTTATTCTTTCGTAGAGGATGTTGTAGACGGCATCCAGTATGGGCATGTTTACATGGAGATGCCGGTTGATTTCTTTCATGCACTTCGTTCCGAAATAGCCCTCGGCAATCATCTCCATCTCCATCTGTGCCGATTTCACGGAGTAGCCCTTGCCAATCATTGTTCCGAAGACGCGGTTACGCGAGAAGTTGGAGTAGGCCGTTACCAGCAGGTCGCCCAGGTATACCGAGTCGTACACGTTGCGTTCCAACGGCTGCACACTTTGCAGGAAGCGAGCCATCTCTTGTACCGAGTTGGCTATGATGACTGCCTGGAAGTTATCGCCCATCTTCAGTCCTGAACAGATACCAGCTGCTATGGCATAGACATTCTTCAGTACCGATGAATATTCGATGCCCAGCACGTCGGTAGAGGTTTTTGCCTTGATGAAGCCGCTGGTCAGCACATCGGCAAAAGCCTGTGCCTTCTCTTCGTCGTTACAGCCTACGGTGAGATAGCTCAGGCGCTCGAGCGCCACCTCCTCTGCATGCGACGGTCCTCCCAGGCAGGCCAGATTGTTGTAGGGAACATCAAAAACCTGATGGAAATATTCCGAGCACACCAGGTTCTCATCGGGCACGATACCTTTGATAGCCGTGATGATGTACTTGTCTTTCAGCCGCGTCTTCAGTCTTCTGAGGTGGTTCTTCAGATAGGGTGACGGAACGACGAACACCAGCGTGTCGTAAAGCTGCACTATGCGGTTCAGGTCGCTGTCGAAGTATATCTCGTTTGGGTCGAAGTGCACGCTGGTGAGGTAGGAGGGGTTGTGCCCCATTCGTTTGAAGTCCTCTATCTGGTCGTCACGTCGCATATACCACCCGATGTGGTGGGTGTGTCCTACCACAATCTTGGCTATGGCCGTAGCCCACGAACCACCGCCGATAATGGCTATCTTTCCGCAGTTATACATTTGCTTTTTCTATCCAGCCTTGTACTTCGTCTACGCTTGGCTTCTGCAGGGTGAGTTTGAACTTCTTCACGATGTCGCCAATCTTCTGCTGCAAGCCCTGGGCTTTCTCGTCCTTGATGTCCTGTATGAGGTAGAAGCCGGCCTTGCGCAGCACGTATACCCAGTCCTCGGCAACGCCGATGGCTGCCCATTCCTGTATGCTGCTCTGTGGAGCCTTCTTCTCCGGTTTCATCTGGGGGAAGAAGAGCACCTCCTGGATGTAGGTCTTCCCCGTCATGAGCATCACCAGACGGTCGATGCCGATGCCGATTCCCGAAGTGGGAGGCATGCCATATTGCAGCGCACGCAGGAAGTCCTGGTCGATAATCATGGCTTCGTCGTCGCCCTTGTCGGCCAGTCGCATCTGTTCCTTGAAGCGCTCTTCCTGATCGATGGGGTCGTTCAGCTCTGAATAGGCGTTGGCCAGTTCCTTGCCGTTCACCATCAGCTCAAAGCGCTCGGTGAGTCCGGGTTTCGAACGATGCATCTTCGTGAGCGGCGACATCTCCACGGGGTAGTCGATGATAAAGGTGGGCTGGATGAACGTTCCCTCGCAGAACTCTCCGAACAGTTCGTCGATGAGCTTGCCCTTGCCCATGGTCTCGTCGACCTCCATGCCTTTCTCCTTGCAGAAGTTGCGAATCTCTTCCTCCGTCTTTCCTTCGCAGTCGAATCCTGTCTTCTCCTTGATGGCCTCGAGGATCGGCAGGCGGCGGTAAGGAGCCTTGAACGATACGATGTTGCCGTCAATCTCGCGCTCAGGCTTTCCGTTGACGGCTATGCAGATGGTCTCCAGCAGTTTCTCGGTGAAGGACATCATCCAGTTATAGTCCTTGTACTGCACGTAGAGTTCCATGCAGGTGAACTCCGGATTGTGGTTGCGGTCCATTCCCTCGTTGCGGAAGTTCTTGCCAATCTCGTAGACACCCTCAAAGCCGCCCACGATGAGTCGCTTCAGGTAGAGCTCGGTAGCAATACGCATGTACATGTCCTGGTCCAGGGCATTGAAGTGGGTGATAAACGGGCGGGCCGATGCACCTCCGGCAATCATCTGCAGGGTAGGGGTCTCCACCTCGGTATATCCGTTCTCGTCGAGCACCTTTCTCAGCGTGCGCAGAACGGTGGCCCGCTGCATGAACACATCCTTCACGCCATCGTTCACCACGAGGTCCACGTAGCGCTGACGGTAGCGCAGCTCGGGGTCGTCGAACTTATCGTAGGCCACGCCGTCCTTGTATTTCACGATGGGCAGGGGCTTCAGACTCTTCGAGAGCAGTTTCAGTTCCTTGGCATGAACGGAAATCTCGCCTGTCTGCGTGCGGAACACGAAGCCGCGGATGCCGATGAAGTCGCCAATGTCGAGGAGCTTCTTGAACACCACGTTGTAGAGGTCCTTGTTTTCATCGGGGCATATGTCGTCACGGGTAATGTAGACCTGGATGCGGCCCTTCGAGTCCTGCAGCTCTATAAACGAGGCCTTTCCCATTACGCGGCAGCTCATCATGCGGCCGGCTATGCACACTTCGCGCTGCTCGGCATCGTCCTTGAAGTTGTCGCGGATTTCAGTTGAAAAGGCGTTGGTAGGATATTCTGCGGCAGGGTAGGGGTCGATGCCCATGTGGCGCAGTTCGTCGAGCGACTGTCGGCGAAGTATTTCTTGTTCACTAAGTTCTAAGACGTTCATCTGTTGTTTTCTTTATTTGCTTTTAGGTTGCAAAGATATACAAAAAATGTGATTGAACAATGAAATACACTCTTAAATTATCTATAATCGGCCTAATCCGTATGTATTTCAAATGTTATTAAAATATAAATAGATGTACGCGTAAACGAAAAATAGTGTAACTTTGCACGCCAAAAAGCAAGGAAATCATGATTGCAGACAATAACCTCAATAGGAAGAACCCATTCTTCGAACCCTATAATACCCCTCACAATACGGCTCCCTTCGACCGCATCCGCCTTGATGACTTCGAGGAGGCCTTCATGGAGGGCATCCGTAGGGACAACGAGCAGATAGAAAAGACCATCAACAATCCGGCCAAGCCCACCTTCGACAATACCATTATCGACAAGGACGACAACCGCGAGGGCTACTATGACCTTTTGGACCGTGTGTCGACGGTTTTCTTCAACCTGCTCAGCGCCGAGACCAACGATGAGATGGATGCGCTGGCACAGAAGATGCAGCCCATCCTCACCCAGCATGCCAACGACGTGCGCCTGAACGAGCGTCTCTTCGCCCGTATCAAGTACGTGCACCAGCATCATCGCAAGCTTTCTTCGGAGGAGAAGATGCTCTTGGAGAATACCTATCAGGGTTTCGTACGCAGCGGAGCGCTCCTCGATGCCGAGGGCATGGAGAAGCTGCGCAAGCTCACCGAGGAGGCCTCGATGCTGTCACTCCAGTTCTCGCAGAACCTGCTGAAGGAGACCAAGGCCTATACCCTCCATATTACCGACAGGGCTCAGCTCGACGGGCTGCCCGAGACGGCCGTTGCCGCCGCTGCCCAGGAAGCAGAGCAGCAAGGCAAGGAGGGATGGGTGTTCACGCTCGACTATCCTTCCTATTCTCCCTTCATGACCTATAGCACGCAACGCGACCTGCGCCGTCAGATGTATATGGCGCGCAACACGATGTGTACGCACGACAATAGCGAGAACAACGTGGATATCTGCAAGCGGCTGGTCAACCTGCGTCGTGAGATTGCCCAGCTGCTGGGCTATAAGACCTATGCCGACTACGTGCTGGTACACCGCATGGCCAGCAAGACGAAGAGCGTCTACAAGCTGCTCGACGACCTGATTGATGCCTATCGCCCAACAGCCGAGAAAGAACGGGAAGAGCTCAGGAAGATGGCTGCCCAGATGGAAGGCAAGGACTTCAAGATGGAGCCGTGGGATGCTTCTTTCTATTCCCACAAGCTGCAGCTCAGGAAGTATAACCTCGATGCCGAGATGCTCAGACCCTATTTCGAGCTGTCGAAGGTCATCGATGGTGTCTTCGGATTGGCCAACCGCCTCTATGGCATCACCTTCAGGGAGAACCACGACATACCCGTCTACCATCCCGATGTGAAGGCCTATGAGGTGTTCGATGAGGACGGGTCCTATCTGGCCGTCTTCTATGCCGACTTCCATCCGCGCAAAGGCAAGCAGGGTGGGGCATGGATGACCGAGTATCAGGGACAGTATATAAAGACCCCCTCTGCCTCCCAAGGGGGAGAAAAAAAGTCCTCCCTCAAAGAGGCTCCGGTCAACGTGCGCCCTCACGTCTCTGTGGTGATGAACCTGACGAAGCCTACCGCCGAGAAGCCTGCCTTGCTGACACTTGGCGAGGTGGAGACCTTCCTCCACGAGTTCGGCCACTCCCTGCACGGTATGTTTGCCAACACGCGCTTCGAGAGCCTGAGCGGTACCAACGTGTGGTGGGACTTCGTGGAGCTGCCGTCGCAGTTCATGGAGAACTTCGCCATAGAGAAAGCGTTCCTGCGCACCTTCGCCTTCCATTATCAGACCGGCGAGCCGCTCCCCGATGAGCTTATCGACCGCATCGTGAAGAGCCGCAACTTTATGGTTGCCACCGCCTGCCTCCGTCAGGTGAGCTTCGGCCTGCTCGACATGGCCTACTACACCCAGCGGAAGGCGTTCGACCAGGACATCCTGCCCTTCGAGAAAAAAGCATGGAAGAAGGCCATCCTCGGCAAGCAACTCCCCGACACCTGTATGACGACCCAGTTCTCCCACATCATGGCCGGGGGATATGCCGCAGGCTACTACAGCTACAAGTGGGCCGAGGTGCTCGATGCCGATGCCTTCAGCGTCTTTAAGAAAAACGGCATCTTCGACAGGAAGACGGCGCAGAGCTTCCGCGACAATATCCTCTCCAAGGGAGGTACCGAACATCCAATGACACTCTATAAACGCTTCCGTGGCGGCGAGCCCACCATCGAGGCACTTCTTAAAAGGAATGGAATCAAACGAAAAGCAAACTAAGTTCGACCAGCGCTATCTGGCTATGGCACGCATCTGGGCACAGAACTCCTACTGCCAGCGCAGGCAGGTAGGCGCCCTGGTCGTGAAGGAAGGAATGATTATCAGCGACGGCTACAACGGCACCCCGAGTGGCTTTGAGAATGTGTGTGAGGACGAGACGGGTGTCACCAAGCCCTACGTGCTCCATGCCGAGGCCAACGCCATCACCAAGCTGGCACGCAGCAACAACAACAGCGACGGCGCTACCATCTATATCACCGCCTCCCCCTGTATCGAGTGTGCCAAGCTCATCATCCAGGCCGGCATCAAGCGGGTGGTCTATGGCGAGAAGTACCGTCTCACCGATGGTATCGACCTGCTGGAGCGTGCCGGTATCGAGGTAGTCTATTTAGGAAGTTAAGAAATATATATGAACAATAAGAATCATTTCTCCCCGCTCTGGCTCGCCCTGAGTGCCGTGGTGGGCATTTTCATCGGAACGTTCTATGCCAATCACTTCGGTGGCAACCGCCTGAATATCATCAACTCGGGAACCAACAAGCTGAACAATCTGCTCCATATCGTCGACGACCAGTATGTCGACACGGTCAACGTGACCGACCTCGTGGAGAAGGCCGTTCCCCAGCTGCTCTCCGAGCTCGACCCACATTCCGTCTATATCTCTGCCAAGGACAAGCAGATGGCCGAGGACGACCTGCGCGGCTCCTTCTCGGGAGTGGGTATCGAGTTCGTCATCCGTAAGGACACCCTGCGCGTGCAGAACGTCATCAAGAACGGCCCCTCCGAGCGTGCCGGCGTGCTGGCAGGCGACAAGATAGTAGAGGTCGACGACTCAGCCTTCGTAGGCTCTTCCCTCACCAACGAGGAGGCCATGCATCGCCTGAAAGGCCCCAAGGATACGAAGGTGAAGCTGGGCATCGTGCGTCGTGGCGATAAGGAGCTGCGCCATATCACCGTGACGCGTGGGGAGATTCCCATGAGGAGCATCAACAGCGTCTATATGCTCGACGACCAGACCGGCTATATCCGCATCAAGAACTTTGGCGAGAACACCTACCCCGAACTGCTCATCGCCCTGGCCCAGTTGTCGCAGTCGGATTTCGAGAATCTGGTCATCGACCTCCGCGGCAATACCGGCGGCTATCTTGCCTCGGCCGTACAGATAGCCAACGAGTTCCTTTCCCGCAACCAGCTCATCGTCTATACCGAGGGCCGTCGCTCACCCCGTCAGGAATACCGTTCCGACGGTCGCGGCACCTATCAGCACATCCCCCTTGTGGTACTGATTGACGAAGGCTCTGCCTCGGCCAGCGAGATTCTCGCCGGAGCCATCCAGGACAATGACCGCGGCACCATCATCGGCCGACGCTCCTTCGGCAAGGGCCTCGTGCAGCAGCCCATCGAGTTCAACGACGGCTCGCTCATGCGCCTCACCATCGCCCGCTACTACTCACCCTCGGGGCGCTGCATACAAAAGCCCTATACCAGCGGTCAGGACAAGAACTACGAGGAAGACCTCGTCATACGCTATCAGCACGGAGAGTTCTTCTCTCAGGACAGCATCAAGCACGAAGGTCCCGAATACCGCACGCTCAAAGGCCGCGTCGTCTATGGCGGAGGCGGCATCACCCCCGACATCTTCGTAGGCGAGGACACCACCGCCTATACCTCCTATTATAAGGAGGCCTCCATGTCGGGACTCATCCTCCAGTTCTGCTACGACTATACCGACGACCACCGTGCCGAGCTTTCCGCCTTTACCGACCGCCTTTCGTTGGAAAAGTACCTGAAGCGCCAGAATATCGTCGAGAAGTTCGTCGTCTACGCCAACCAGCAGGGTCTGAAGCGTCGCAACCTCCTCATCCAGCGCTCCCATAACCTCCTGCAGCGCTATCTCATCAGCCGCTTCATCTATAATGTGCTCGACGAGCAGCCTTGGATAGAATACCTGAATGCCGACGACCCCGCCATCACCCGTACGCTCCAGCTCTTCAAGGACGGTGAAGCCTTCCCGCAGGCAGCGGAGGAAGAGGAATAGCATGATGGACGACAAAGAGAAAAAGTTACAGGACAAGTTGCGCTTTGCAGGCGAGAAGATTCCTTCGATGAAACGGCGCAGCAACATCAATGACTACTACGGTCGCCATATCTATATGGTTACTATGGCCGTGGAGGGGAAAGAGCAAGGAAGTGACCTCATTTGATGAAAGTACAACGAGAGCCGGGGCGCAGTAGCCTCGGCTCTCGGAGTTAATAGAGGTTTGGTCATGCAAGCATGGCCAGTCGTGTAACTTGCAAATGACCGAGTGTCAAAAGCGCCTCAGAACGTGTAGCCGTTCACGCTGTCCCAGTCGGGGTCGGCGGTGAGGCGGATGGTGCCGTCGGACGAGCCCTTTCTCACACGCCGTCAGCAGCATCGCCGCCCGCTCGACCCTGGTCGTTTGCCGCTCGGCTCTGCCGCTTTCACCAAGCGTAGCGACTGAAAGAACCGAAGGAACGCAAGAACGGCCAGAACAAAGCTTTTCTGTTCATCATTTTAATAGAATTTAATTGTTTTCTGGGACTATTCCCATCCTCAATATAACGCCTCTCTTGACAAATTGAATAGTATTTGTGTCCGAAATCGTGTTAATATCCTCCCCAAATGCGGTTTTTTGAATTATTTTTCGTATCTTTGCACGCAAAAGCGTGCGAGTCTGCTCACGCTCGGCCATCAATGCAAGCATCATGGCCCTCGCTTAACCGCAGACTTGTCAGCCGAAAGGCTGCGAAACTGCAGACAGACAATAAAAGACAATTCAAAAGACAATATAGATTATGGCAACGTTAGTATTACAAGTCCCCGACGAGAGCCTCGTTTCGAAGGTGAAGCAGGCCTGCAAGATGCTTATGGGCGTCACCTCTGTCAAGGTACAGAAGGATGCCAAGCCCAAGGAGTACGACGTCACCAAGACCGCGGGCTACCGCGAGGCGATGGACGACGTGAAGCACGGCAGAGTGACACATTACGACTCGCTAAAGGACTTTTATAAGGAAATGGGCTTATAGCGATGGCATATACGGTATCACTTTCCAACCGCTTCAAGAAGGACTTCCGCCGTTGCATCAAGCGTGGGCTTAACATGAAGCACATCACTGACGCGATGGACTTGCTTGAAGCCACGGGCACGCTGCCTGCCAAGTATCGTCCGCACAAGCTGTCAGGCGACAAGGATGGCCAGTGGGAGTGTCACATACAGCCCGACTGGCTGATGACATGGGAGCAGAGCGACACGCAGCTAACGCTGCTGTTCCTACAAACCGGCACCCACTCAGACCTATTCTGACCTCCCCACGCCCCCCGCCCCCCTCTCTTTACCTCTAACAAACAATCTAACCCCCACAAAAACGACTAACAACTCATGCCCCGCTACCTCCACATACCCCACACTCCCGACACCGCCCAGACCCTGACGCTGACCGGCTTTGACTGCGGAGACAAAGAACGCTCAACTCATCTTTTGTGAAAAAATGATAGAAGCGGAGATATTGTTTTTTACGTGCTATGGGGCCATGACGTTCTGGGCGCTCATGAGCTGTCTCTACTTGCTGTTGAGGCGCAACAATGTCTTTGCCACGGATATTACATCGTCCCTGCGGTTGCGCCGCTGGATGGCCGCGAGCTGCGCTTCGGTGGCCGTGAGTCATGTATGGTGGATGCTGTTATATTATGGTCAGGCAGACGGTAGCGACCCTGCCGGTCGTATTCTCCTCTGCAGGGTTCTCGATGTCCTATTTAACTTGTCTGTCATCTTCTACACGATGCTGGTCATGCTGCAGGACCGCCGCCGCCCGCTATGGTACGCCGTCGTGTATGACGCACTCGGCCTGGCAATGCTACTGTCGGAATATCTCCTTGGCCCCCAGGCGTCGTGGCTCAGCATCCTGTTGTCCGTTGTCATGGTGCTCTATGTCATTATAACGCTGGTAGTAGGTGTCAGACAGTACGGTCGCTGGCTGCGCGACAACTATGCCGACCTGGAGCATAAGGAGGTGTGGCAGACCTATCTGGTCATGTTGGCCTTCCTGCCGTCTATCTTCTTCTACAGCTTTCTCAATGTCGATAGAGTCTTCGATTTCCTGTTGGAGGTAGTCAATATCCCGCTGTTTTTCATCCTGCTGTGGCGCGTAGAGACGCTGCAGGACCTCGAAGAATCCGTCGAAGAGCCTTTCGAAGATGGTGCCGCCGAGTCTGCCTCTACCACCCAGTTTGCCAAAATCGAGTTGATGTTACAGCAGAACTGCATCGACACACAGTATTATCTGCAGCATCCCCAGGCGTATCAGGCAGCGCACGCTCTTCTTCAGTAAAACACCACAACAATCAGAATAATCCGCCCATCAAACAATGAAACAGAAACAGGGATACACACTAAGACACGTTTGCGGAAAGCCCGTGGTGATGTACTCCGGCAAGGCCGAGGGACAACGCAAGGTTTACCAACTGAGTGACGCCGCAGCATGGCTGTGGCATAAGGCAGCTGAACAGGGCGACTTTACCGTAGAGAGTCTGGCCCATGCACTCTGCGAGGAATACGACATCACGCGCGAGGATGCGCTGTCGGATGTTGCTGAGCTCACGGCACAGTGGCAGCAAGAGGGCATGGTAGAGAATTGAGCACGTAGGACTTAACGACCGAACTCAGTTCAATTATTCAGTATATCAGTTTATCAGTTTATCAGTTAAAAAAATGAGATACCCACTTCCCTATATTATTATATAACTAATTGATATATAGATAGTTATATATATAATAAGAAAAGGGTACACACAAAAAAACAAACTGATTAATTGATAAACTGATATAAAAGGAAAAACAAAAAGAATACTTTTCATCTAAAAAGCTAATAATCAATGAGATACAACATCACAACAAACAAGGCACCCGAGATACCTAACCTCGGAAAGGGTACAGAATGCATCAAATAACTGCTCTAAAAGGCCCCAAAAGACATGTATTACCCCCTCTTTTTGGATGTTTTTCCCGTTTTTGGCGCACATATTAGCGTCGCAGAATTTCAGTATCTTGCTTTGTTTTGAAGGAAATGTGTTGCCAAAAGCCCCATCTTGTAGCCGATTCGGGCAATAACAAGGGCTAATTGGGCGTAGTTTTGTAACAGTTCAAGGGGAACCCTCACAGCGTTTGACTGAAACGCGCGCGGTAGTCTACGCAAACGCTCTAAGACTACTAACAAGGGGGTGCATCAGAACGATGTACCCCCTTGTCTTGGTATGTGCTTGCCCATTCTGTTGATGAGCTTGCCTTGTTGATACTTAGTTGTTGACCGAACCTCCCACGATGTCGAGCAGCTCGCTGGTGATAGCCTGCTGGCGGCTCTTGTTGTACTGCAGGTTCAGCTGGCGCAGCAGCTCGTCGGCATTGTCGGTGGCCGTCTGCATGGCTACCATACGGGCGGCATGCTCGGAGGCCACGCTGTCGAGCAGGGCGGTATAGAGCATGAGGTGGGCCAGCTTCGGAATGAGCTTCGAGAGCACGCTGTTCATGTCGGGCTCTACGATGAAGTTATCGTTGAGCGGAGCCACCTCGTCTTTCTTCCGCTCGGCGGCCTTCTTCTTCCGCTTCTTCAGATAGTCCTGAGCCTGCTTGGTGACGATATTGGTGGTGAGGTCGCGCTCATGGTCGCTTTGAAGCTCTTCCTCGATGTCAATGGGCAGGAAGGTCTTGTGCGTCAGGATTTGCGAGCCGGCACTCTTGAAGTGGTGATAGATCAGCTCCACCTTGTCTATCTCGCCATCGGCGAAGCGCTTGCCCAGTTCCATGGCCAGGTCGATGCATTGCTTCACGTTGGGATGGTCCACCAGGTCGGAGAGGTTGCACTTCACGTTGTAGCCCAGCTTGCCGGCCTTCTCCATAACCTTACGGCCGATGGGGTAGACCTCCACGTTCTCCTTCCCCAGCTCTGCGGAGAGGGCATCGACGGCTTTGGTCATCACCTTGATGACGTTGGCGTTGAAACCGCCGCAAAGGGAGGAGTTGCTGCTGAAGACGACGAGGGCGACGCGCTTCACGGGGCGCTCCTGGTCGTAGACGGTCTGTGCGCCTGCTTCGGCAGCCAGGAACGACTTGAGGATATGCTCCAGCATCGTCTCATAGGGCAGCATGTTCTGGATGGCCACCTGGGCATGGTGCAGCTTGGAGCTGGCCACCATCTTCATGGCGGAGGTTATCTTGCGCGTCGATTTGACGGAAGCAATACGGCCTTTGATTTCTTTTAATGATGGCATATTCTTCTTTGTTGACCATTGACCATTGACCATTGACCATTAATTGGTACTCAGCCAATGTTCAATGGTCAATGTTCAATGGTCAATGAGTTATCTGTAAGTTCCTGCGATATCGGCCATCACAGCCTCAATCTTGCCCGTTGTCTCGTCGTCAATCTTGCCGCTGGTGAGCGTCTCGATGACTTCGGGATGGGCTGAGCGCAGCTTGTCGAGGAACTGGTCCTGACACTGGCGCACCTTGTCGATGGGTACCTCGCGCATCAGTCCGTGTACGCCGCAGTAGAGGATGGCCACCTGCTCGCCTACGGGCATGGGGCTGTACTGAGGCTGGATGAGCAGCTGGTTGTTCTTACGGCCGCGGTCGAGGGTCATGGCGGTTACGGCATCCATATCGCTCGAGAACTTCGAGAAGGCCTCCAGCTCACGATACTGAGCCTGGTCGATCTTCAGCGTACCGGCCACCTTCTTCATGGACTTAATCTGTGCCGAACCACCCACACGGGATACGGAGATACCTACGTTGATGGCGGGACGGAAGCCCTGGTTGAAGAGGTCGCTCTCGAGGAAGATCTGACCGTCGGTGATAGAGATGACGTTGGTGGGGATGTAGGCCGACACGTCGCCTGCCTGCGTCTCGATGATGGGCAGGGCGGTCAATGAACCACCACCGCGCACATGGCCTTTCATGCACTCGGGCAGGTCGTTCATCTGCTCGGCTACCTCCTGCTGCTCGTTGATCTTGGCAGCACGCTCCAGCAAGCGGCTGTGCAGGTAGAACACGTCGCCAGGGTAAGCCTCACGTCCGGAGGGACGGCGCAGGATGAGCGATACCTCACGATAGGCCACAGCCTGCTTGGAGAGGTCGTCATAGACCACCAGGGCGGGATAGCCGCGGTCGCGGAAATACTCGCCGATGGCGGCTCCTGCGAAGGGTGCATAATACTGCATGGCGGCAGGGTCGGCAGCCGTAGCGGCCACGACGATGGTGTAGGGGAGGGCACCACGCTCCTTCAGCGTCTGTACGAGGGCGGCAACGGTAGATGCCTTCTGGCCGATGGCGACATAGATGCAATAGACGGGTTTGCCGGCTTCGTAGAAGCTCTTCTGGTTGATGATGGTGTCGACGGCGATGGCGGTCTTACCGGTCTGACGGTCGCCGATGATGAGCTCGCGCTGTCCGCGTCCGATGGGAATCATCGAGTCGACGGCTTTCAGGCCCGTCTGCAGCGGTTCCTTCACGGGCTGGCGATAGATAACGCCGGGGGCCTTGCGGTCGAGGGGCATTTCGAAGGCGCCGGTGAGGTCGATATCTCCCTTGCCGTCGATGGCCTGGCCCAGCGGGTTGATGACGCGACCCAGCATATTGTCGTTCACGCGGATGCTGGCGATGCGGCGCGTACGCTTCACCACCATGCCTTCCTTAATGCCCGATGTGGTGCCGAGAAGCACGCAGCCCACGTTGTCTTCCTCCAGGTTCATCACAATGGCCATCGTGCCGTTCTCGAACTCCAACAGCTCGTTGGCCTCGGCGTTGCGCAGACCATAGATACGGGCCACGCCATCGGAAACCTGAAGCACAGTGCCTACCTCGTCGAACTGGGCATTATCGGAGATGCCTTTCAGCTGTTCAAGCAGTACCTGACTGACTTCGCTTGGTTTGATTTTATCTGACATAGTTTTAATTCATAATTAACAATGCATAATGCATAATTTATTTTAATGTGTTCAGTATCGTATTGAGGCGTGTCTTCACGCTGGCATCCATACGATAGGTGTCGTAGTCGAGGATGAAGCCGCCGACGATGTCGGGGTTCACCTCGCTTTCGAACTCCACAGTACCCTGAGTGCGGCTCTCTACCATCTGGCGCATCTTCTGCTCCGTCTCGGGAGCGACGGCCACGGCGGTAGTGAGCTTACCACGGATGACGTTCTTCTGCTTACGATAGAGTGTGACGTAAGAATTGGCCATGAACTGAATCATATTCTCGCGGCCTTCCTTTATCACCAGACCGATGAAGGTCTTGGTCAAAACGGAAAGGCTGTCACCGCTGGCAGCGGTGATGAGCAGCTTTTTCTTGTTCTCTGCCGAGAGCATGGGATTGTCAATCGCCTGTTTGAGCTGTGGCACGTTGATATACGACTGGGCCAGCTGCATCATCTCCTGATACACTGTGTCCTCAATCTTGCTGTCGGTGGCACCCTTGAGAAGTGCCCGTGCATAGCGAACCGATATGACTCCTGTATTCATAACTTCCGGATGGTCAATTGTTATTTGTTAGAAGAAACCTCATTCAGCATACGATCAATGAGACGCATCTGCTCCTTATCGCCCTTCAGGTTCTCCTTGAGCACCTTCTCGGCAATCTCAACGCTCAGCTCGGCCACCTGCCGTCGGATGTCGGCAATGGCTGCCTGCTTCTCCTGCTCAATCTCGGCTCTTGCCTCGCTGAGCAGACGGGCACCCTCTTCGCGTGCCTTCTGCTGGGCGGTCTCAACGATGTTCTCACGTGTCTCGGCTGCCTCCTTCAGTATCTGAGCTTGCTTCTCGCGCGCTTCCTGAAGGATAGCTTCGCCTTCCTGCTTGATGTTTTCAAGACGCTCGGAGGCCTCATGTGCCTTGCGAAGACTATCGTCTATATACTGCTTACGCTCCTCAACCATCTGGGTGATGGCAGGGAAACCAAACTTAGCAAGAACACCAAAGACCACCAAGAACGCCAGCAACATCCAGAACAGCAGTCCCAGATCGGGCGTGAGGATTGATGGTAATTGAGTGAAATCCATTTGCTAATGCTGATTTATTTGATAAGGAATGCGCAAGCGGCGATAGCGAAAAGGGCACAACCCTCAACGAAGGCAGAAGTCAGGATCATGTTGGTCTGAATCTTGCCTGTGGCTTCCGGCTGACGGGCGATAGCGTCCATGGCGCTGCCACCAATCTTACCAATACCCATACCTGCACCAATTGTTGCAATACCAGCTCCGATACCGCAGCCCAGCTGTGCCAGACCTTCAGCGGCCAAAAGTGTTGAAATAATCATAGTGATAAATTTGTTTTTATAAGTCCCCTAAGTTAGGGGGGTGGGGGTCTGAACGACCGCCCGTTAATACTATTGTTTATTTAATTTATTGTCTTTTCTTGTTTGGTGGCTTTTCAGCCCCCATCCCCCTGACTCAGGGGCTTGTGGCTATTCTGCGTGATGGTCCTTATGGGCCAGGCCGATGAATACAGCACTCAGCATGGTGAACACGTAGGCCTGCACAAAGGCTACCAGCACCTCAAGCAGGTTCATGAAGAGCAGCATGATGATGCTGAAGGCGTTCAGGCCAAGACCATAGCCTACGCCCATCGACCAGCCGAGGAAGATGACGCAGGTGAACGAGAGGATCACGGCGTGGCCTGCCATCATATTGGCAAAGAGACGGATCATCAGGGCGAAGGGCTTGGTGAACACGCCGAAGAGCTCGATGACGGGCATGATGGGCACGGGATAGGCCTTGAGGAACAGAGGTACCTCGGGCCAGAAAATCTCCTTCCAGTACTCTTTGTTGGCAAAGATGTTGATGAGCAGCATGGTGCACAGGGCCAGGAAGAACGTGATGTTGATGTTGCCCGTCACATTGGCACCGCCGGGGAAGATGGGGATAAGCCCGATCATGTTGGTGGTGAAGATGAAGAAGAAAACCGTCAGCAGATAAGGTGCATAGGGACGGTAGTGCTTCTCGCCGATGGACGAAACGATGAGGTCGTCGTGGATCATCATCACGAACATCTCCATCATGCCTACGAAGCCTCCGGGGGCATCGCTCTTGGCATCGTGCTTCTTATACCAGCGGGCACACGAGAGGAAGACGGCAATGAGCACGAAGACGACAATCCATATCTGGGTTACGGTCTTGGTGATGCTCAGGTCGAGGGGGCGCACGGCGGCTCCGTCGGGCATCGTCTCATAAATCTTCCCGTGGTGCTCCTCGCTGAAGAAGTAGTTCTCCGGCAGACTGTGGGCCGTACAGAACGTCCATTCGCCGGTAGCCTCGCTACGGACGATGATGGGCAGGGGGATGCTCAGGTGTTTTCCCTCATAGCTGGCGATGTGCCACTCATAGGCATCAGAGAGGTGCTCCAACACGATTTCGGGAATGTTGAGCTCCTCGCCCTGCGCTTCCTCAGCACGTAGTTGTGAGGGAAGGAGCGCTATCAGCAGCAGGAGGAAGAATGACTTTAGATATTTCATATTCTAAATATGTGTAATCGTTATATCACGAGCGGTTGGAAACCTTCGCGAAGAAGATGGAGTGGTGGACCAGCTGCACGACATAGAAAATCATGAAGACCATGAAGAACTTGAGCATGGCTCCTTGCTCCACAGAGAGGTAATAGATGAACATGATGGCGAGTGCCAGCAGGAGTCTGAAGCCGGAGACGGCGGTGAAGTAGGTGGGCAGGCTGTCGGAGTGACTGGCGGCCACCCATCGCCATACCATCGCCTCGCTGACCACTACCAGCAGCATGTAGCCCAGGCTTACCGTTGCTGCCGTCGGGAGTCCATCGATTTGCCAAAGCCGCTGGGCAATCAGGCACGCCAGCAACGTGATGATGGCCAACGTGATGCCCTGTATGCCATAGAGCCTGCTCAACTTGTCGATGTCTGTTCTCTCCATCAGATAATCTCCACGCAAAGACTTACGATATTCTTCTGCACTTCAATGAATCCGCCGAGGATGGTCAGCGTTTGCTTCTCGCCTGCGGTCGTGGTATATTCTACGACCCCTTTCTCCAGCGAGGAGATGATGGGGGCGTGGTTCTCCAGTACCTCAAAGCTACCCATCGTGCCAGGTACGATGATGCTTTTGATGGCACCATCATACTCGACGCGTTCGGGAGTGACTATTCTCAAACTTAGCATAACTCAATATTTAGCCTTTTGCTGCTTCCAGCAGTTTCTTTGCCTTAGCCTTGGCGTCATCGATCGTACCCACATTGAGGAATGCCTGCTCGGGCAGGTCGTCGACCTCGCCGTCGAGGATGGCATTGAAGCCCTTGATGGTGTCTTCGATGGGAACCATCACGCCGGGCAGACCGGTGAATTGCTCTGCTACTGAGAACGGCTGTGAGAGGAAACGCTGCACACGGCGTGCACGGTTCACGGTCAGCTTGTCCTCATCCGACAGCTCGTCCATACCGAGGATGGCGATGATGTCTTGCAGCTCCTTGTAGCGCTGCAGGATCTCCTTCACTCGCTGGGCGCAGTCGTAATGGTCCTTGCCCACGATGAGCGGGTCGAGGATACGGGAGGTAGAACCCAGGGGATCCACGGCGGGATAGATGCCCAGCTCGGCAATCTTACGGTCGAGCACCGTTGTGGCATCGAGGTGGGTGAAGGTGGTAGCCGGAGCAGGGTCCGTCAAGTCGTCTGCAGGTACATAAACTGCTTGTACTGAGGTAATTGAACCCTTTTTTGTCGAGGTGATTCTCTCCTGCATGGTACCCATCTCGCTGGCCAGCGTGGGCTGATAACCTACGGCCGACGGCATACGGCCCAACAGGGCTGATACCTCAGAGCCGGCCTGGGTGAAGCGGAAGATGTTGTCGATGAAGAACAGGATATCGGCAGCACCGCCGTCCTTGCCTCCGCCGTCGCGGAAACCTTCGGCAACGGTCAGACCCGACAGGGCCACGGAAGCACGTGCGCCGGGAGGCTCGTTCATCTGTCCGTAGACAAGGGTGGCCTGACTCTTCTTCAACTCCTCGGGGTCGACGAGGCTGAGGTCCCACTTGCCTTCGTCCATAGCCTTGCGGAACTTCTCGCCATAGCGGATAACGCCCGACTCGATCATCTCGCGGATAAGGTCGTTGCCTTCACGGGTACGCTCGCCGACTCCGGCAAATACCGAGAAACCGTTGTGACCCTTGGCAATGTTGTTGATGAGCTCCATGATGAGCACCGTCTTACCTACACCGGCACCGCCAAAGAGTCCGATCTTACCGCCCTTCATGTAAGGCTCGAGCAGGTCGATCACCTTGATACCGGTCGAGAGGATTTCCTTCTTCGTGGAAAGTTCTTCGAACTCGGGAGCCTCGCGATGGATGGGGTAGGCACCCTTCATGTCGAGCTGTTTCATACCGTCGATAGGCTGGCCTATCACGTTCAGCATGCGTCCTTTGATCTGGTCGCCTGCAGGCATGACGATGGGCGAACCCATGGGAATGGCATCCAGACCACGCTGCAGACCGTCGGTGTTGTCCATAGCTACGCAGCGTACGGTATCTTCACCGATGTGCTGCTGCACCTCTACGATGAGCTCCTTGCCCTCGCCGCGGTCAATACGCAAAGCTTCGTGAATTTTCGGCAGTACCTTCTCTGCATCCTGCCCTTTGGTATCGAAATACACGTCGATTACCGGGCCGATAATCTGAGAAATACGTCCTTTGATTTGTGACATAAGCTAAAATGTATTTTGTTTAATTTGTTGTTTAGGCTTAAACTTCTGCAAAGGTAAGAAAAAAAAACATCTTAACGAATGTTTTTGCAGAAAAGTTGTGAAAAAGATTATTGCCGGGCTTTGTCAGCGATGGATTGGGCTACGGTATAGGCTGTTGTCCAGGCGGCTTGGAAGTTGAAGCCTCCTGTTACTCCGTCGATGTCGAGCACTTCGCCGGCAAAGTAGAGCCCGGGGTAGGTTTTGCTCTCCAATGTGGCAGGATTGACGGCTGTGAGGGCGATGCCTCCGCAGGTTACGAACTCGTCCTTGAATACCGACCTGCCGGCAATGAGGTACTGGTCGTTGGTCATCTGGTTAACTAGCCGGTTCAGGTCTTTCTTGCTCAGCTCTTTCCACCGGAAGTAGGCTTTCTTGGCCAGGCACTTCTCGGTGAGGTAGTTCCACAGGCGTGCCGACAAGCCGCAGGGGTGTATGCTCTCCACTTGCTTCTGGGGGTGTTGTCCTATGACTTCGTCTATTGTCTGCTGAACCTCGGCTTCGCTCATCCCTGTCCAGTTAATGCTCAAAGGTTGCTGGTAGTTGCTCTCGGCCAGCAGGTGGGCGGCATAGCTCGACAGACGTAAGATGGCTGGTCCGCTCATGCCCCAATGGGTGATGAGTAACGCTCCGCTGGCCCGCAGCTTCGTGCCGGGAATTATCACGATGGCATGCTCTGCAACGGTACCCATGAGTGACTGCAAGTCCCTGTCGTTTATATTGAAAGTAAAGAGTGAAGGGACTGGCGTAACTATCTCGTGTTGAAGCCATTGCAGATTCTCTTTTCTTGGCGAACCGCCTGTCGTTATCACCTTGAAGTCGTAGTCGTAAAGGTCGTCGAGCGAGTGTATCTTGCATCCCGTTTTTATGGTGATGCCAAGCTGGCGGGCTTGGTTGACGAACAGGTTGATAATGGTATGCGAGTCTTGAGAAGCGGGGAACACACATTGGTCGTCCTGGGTTACGAGCTTCACGCCGTGGCTTTCGAACCATCGGTAGGCATCCTCATGACTGAAGCCTTTCATAAGCCGTTTCATGAGGCGATGGCCCCGGGGGTATACCTGTGACAGGTCGACGACTTCTTTGAACGAGTTGGTACAGTTGCAGCGGCCGCCTCCCGATATGGCCACTTTGCGCAGTACGGTACTTGCTCCTTCGAAGACCGTTACTTGCATTTCGGGCATCATTTCCTTCAGGTTGATGGCAGCAAAGAAGCCGGCAGCGCCACCTCCTACGATTGCCGTTCGCATCATTTCTTTCGTGCTATATACTTCTTGATGGAGAAATAGAGGATGCCGATAATGACGAGGGTGAGGATGACGAGGACGATATAATGGTTGTATTCCTCGATGGTCTGTTCGAGCTTGTCCTCGGGAACAACCGCATGCAGATACCATCCCATTGCTGCAAGGATGGCATGCCAGGCCCCGGCACCGATGGTGGTGTAGAGCAGGAACTTCCAGTAGTTCATGCGTGCCAGTCCGGCGGGCAAGGAGATAAGGTGACGGATACCAGGGATGAGTCGGCCCGTAAGGGTGGCTGCGATGCCGTGGTCATCGAAGTAGCGTTCGCTCTTCTCCACCTTCTCCTGATTGAGCAGACACATCTTTCCCCAACGGCTGTTGGCGAACTTGTAGATGACGGGTCGGCCTACGTAGAGCGCTACGAGGTAGTTGATCGTGGCACCAAGGTCGGCTCCGATAGTGGCAAAGAGCACCACAAGGAATACGTTAAGACCTCCTCCGGCTGCATGATAGGCGGCTGGAGCCACAACGAGTTCGGAGGGAACGGGTATGACGGTACTCTCCAATAGCATTAAAAACAGGATGGTGCCGTAGTTCAGGTTACTGAGTAGGGAGGAAAGCATATTTCAATTCTTCAATTTTTCAATTCTTCAACTTTTCAATTCTTCAACTTTTCAATTCTTCAACTTTTCAATTCTTCAACTTTTCCCTCATGTAGTCGTAGTATTTCTCAGGTTCTACGTCTTTGGGGAAGAGGTGTGCGAGCACCATGCGGCACTCGCTGGGGTTGATGCTGCAGGCCTTCTTCAGGTATTTCAGGTACTTGTCCTCGAGATGCAGGTCATGACAGCAGAGCGCCATGTAGGCATAGCCCTCTGTGTTGTCCTCGCTGGCTATCTGGAAGTATTTCTGAAGCATCTTGTAGGTTGCCTCAAGATAGTGGTTGTCATAGAGTGAGACGATCACCTTCAGCAGAGTCTGTTTGGCGTCGTCGCTGCATATTACCGCATCGCGGAAATAGTCTTCGGCCTCTTTGATCCTTCCTGCCGCGAGCATGATATGTCCTTTGATGACGAGCACTTGCACGTGGTCGCAGTCGAGTGTGCTGGTCATGTCGAGGTAGTTGAGTGCTTCGTCAGGTTCTTCCTTCTCGCTGTAGGCGAAAGCCAGCTCCTGGTAGATATCTGCAAGATAAGGTGAGTCGGGTGCTGCCGTCTCTACGGCTTCTTTCAGCTTGGCGATGGCCTCGTCGGGCTGTCCGATATTGATGAGGCAGGTCCCCTCGTGGAGCATGGCGAACTCGTCTTCGGGCTCCTGTTTCAGGTAGCGGCTGTAATACTCGCGTGCCTCTTCATAGTTGCCTATGCGGTATAGTCCGTTGGCTTTGGCGATGAGTCCATCGGGGTCTTTCGGGTCGATGGCGATGGCATACTCGCTGCTCTCAATGGAGTCGGAGTATTCCTCGTTCATGAACTGTACAGAGGCCAGGGCGTTCCAATAGCGTTTCTGAAAAGGGTCGCTGTCGATAAGCTCTCCCCACAGCCGTTCAGAGTCCTTGTATTTGCCTATTCCGAAGAGCGTGCGGGCCATCAGTTCCTTGAATTCGGGCGTATTCTCAGGCTTGGCCCTCGACATCCATTCCAATGCTTTGTCGTTGATGCCGTAGTCGCTGTAGATGTTGGCCACGTCGATCACGAAGTCCTGGTATTCCTCGGGCGGTACCGTCCGGAACTCCTCCCGGAAATAGCTGTCGGCCTCGTCTATCCTGTCCTCAACGATAAGAATCTCGCCTCGGTTATAGATGTAGTCGGGCTCATCCTTTTCAACAATCTGGTCGAGCAGTTTCCATGCTTCTTTCGTGTCGCCGTGATAGAGCGCTTCATGTATGCAGTAGGTGAGGGGAGCGATGGCTCCTGGGGAGAGGCTCAGCGCCAGGTTGATGGCCTTCTTCGCCTCTTGCTGCTGACCGGTCATCTGGTAGAAGTCGGCAATCTCCGATAGCTCGTCGGTATCCATGAACACAGGCTCTCCCGTGTTCACGGCAGTCTCATATTCTGCAAGTAACTCTTGGAATTCAGAGCTGTCAAAGTATTCGTCGCCGGTCTTTTTCAAATCGCTCTTTTATTTAGCTTTTCAACCCTACGGTCTTGTTGAACACAGGATGCTCGGGCGTAGAGTCGGGGTCTATATTGAAGTAGCCGATACGCTGGAACTGCAGGTATGAGAGCGGTTTCATCGTGGCGGCAAAAGGTTCTATGTAGCAGCCTTTCAGCACGTGTAGCGAATCGGGGTTGATGATTTGCTTCATGGCCGTCACGGCATCGCATTGCTGCTCGTCGCGGATGGCTGCCATGTCGTCGCGTGGGTTCTCCACCTTCCACAGGCGGTCGTAGAGTCTCACCTCGGCCTCTATGGCGTGCTTGCAGCTCACCCAATGGAGTGTCTTTCCCTTGATCTTGCGGTCGGCACCGGGCATTCCGCTACGGGTTTCGGGATCGTAGGTGCAGTAGATGGTGGTCACGCGGCCCTCGCTGTCTTTTTCGCAAGGATGTTCCTCGTCACATTTGATGATGTATGCGTTCTTTAGCCTTACCTCCTTTCCAGGAGCCAGGCGCATGAACTTCTTCTCGGCCACCTCCTGGAAGTCGTCGCGTTCTATCCACAGCTCGCGACCGAACTCTACGGTATGCGTGCCGTCGGCCTCGTTTTCAGGATTGTTGATGGCGGTGAGCTGTTCCACCTGTCCTTCAGGATAGTTGGTGATCACCACCTTCACGGGGTTGAGCACAGCCGATACGCGGATGGCGCGGCTGTTCAGGTCGTCGCGCACCACGCTCTCCAGCAGGGCCATATCGTTCAGCGCGTCGAGCTTCGTGTATCCAATCTTGTCGATGAACTTCACAATACTCTCAGGTGAGTAGCCGCGACGGCGGAATCCGCAGATGGTCGGCATGCGGGGGTCGTCCCATCCGCTCACCATACCGTTCTGTACCAATGCCAGCAGGTTGCGTTTCGACATCAGCGTGTAGTTCAGGTTCAGCTTGTTGAACTCCGTCTGGCGCGGACGGTTGTCTTCGATATTGTCCGTCTCGCCCCTCCATTCCTTCATCCAGGTAACGAAGAGGTCGTAGAGGGGACGGTGTTCCACGAACTCCAGCGTGCAGAGTGAGTGGGTGACTCCCTCCAGATAGTCGCATTGTCCGTGGGTGAAGTCATACATGGGATAGGCATTCCATTTGGAGCCAGTCTTCACGTGAGGAATGTTCAGTACGCGATAGATGAGCGGGTCGCGGAACAGCATGTTCGGGTGTGCCATGTCTATCTTGGCACGGAGCACCATCTTGCCCGGCTCACATTTGCCGCTGTTCATGAACTCGAACAGTTGCAGGTTCTCCTCTATGGGGCGATCGCGGAAAGGCGAGTTGGTGCCAGGCGATGTGGTCGTTCCCTTCTGCTGGGCAATCACTTCGGCACTCTGCTCATCCACGTAGGCGCGTCCCTGCTGGATGAGCCATACGGCAAAGTCCCACAGCTGCTGGAAGTAGTCGCTGGCGTAGTAGACGTTGGCCCACTCGTAGCCCAGCCACTTGATGTCCTGCTCGATATTCTCTATATATTCCGTGTCCTCTTTTACCGGGTTGGTATCGTCGAATCGCAGGTTGCACACCCCGCCATATTTCTTCGCCATACCGAAGTCGATGGCGATGGCTTTGGCGTGACCGATATGCAGGTAGCCATTGGGTTCTGGTGGGAATCGTGTCTGTATACGACCGCCGTTCTTGCCGGCTGCCAGGTCGTCGCGTACTATCTGCTCTACGAAGCTCACAGATTTCTTCTCTTCATTCTCGCTGTTCAGAATTTTCTCTTCCATATTTCGATGTTTTTTCTTTCGGTCGGCAAAGTTACGATTAAGTGAGCAGAAAACCAAATGAAAATATATTTTTCTTTACTTTCACGAGAGTTCAAGTCAATCTCTATGAGCGTTTAAGTCAATCTCTATGAGTGTTTAAGTCATTCTCTCTTTAAAATCCTATCTTCCGCGTATTCTTTTCGTCAAGCCGCTCATTGTCGCAATGCCGGATAAGCATTGGAAGCACGTCATCGCTGGTGCCGTGAAGGATAGAGTCGATGGCAAAGTGACGGGCGATGTTCTCAATCTGGCCGCCGCTGAAATCGTATTTCGTGGCTAACGTATGCACGTCTAAGTCGCTGATTTCCGGAATCATAGCATGCCAGATATGAGCGCGGGCCTCTTCGGTGGGTTTCTCGAACTTGATTTTATAGAGGAAACGACGCTCGAAGGCCTTGTCGAGATTCTGCTGTAGGTTGGTGGTGGCAATCATGATGCCGTCGAGGGTCTCCATCTCCTGAAGGATGATGTTCTGGATGGAGTTCTCCATCTTGTCAACAGCACTCGATGCCCCATTCTTGCGGATGCCGATGATGGCGTCGGCCTCGTTGAAGAGTAGGATAGGGGTGTTTCGATTATGGTTATCGTTATGGTTTTCGTTAGACTTCTTCACCTGTTCTCGGTAGCGGTCGAAGAGGGCCTTGATGTTCTTCTCGCTTTCGCCCACCCACTTGCTCTTGATGCGCGGCACGTCGACCACCATGATGCTGCGCCCCGTCTTTCGGGCCAACTGGTAGACCGTCTCGGTCTTTCCCGTTCCTGGTGCACCATAGAACAGACAGGCGAAGCCGTTGCGGAACCCCTTCTCCTTCATGCGCTCCTGAATCTTCTGGAAGTTCTCAGGCTGAAGGAAACTACACAATTCCTCCACCTGCCGCTCGATATCCTTGGGGAAGAAGAGCTGCTTTTCGCTTAACGTCTTCGAATCGATCACATCAGCCAGTTTTTCTGCTGATGCATCAATTTTCATCTCTGCCAACAGCGTCCGCTTGGCACTCTCCGTCAGTTGATAGCGGGTATTGTCGGCGATGCCGTCCTCACAACGGTGCTCGATGATTTTCTTTGTCATCAGCTTGTGCTCGCCACTACGCAGACGGGCCTTGGCTTTGTTGAAGTCAGCCTTAGTGTCAAAGAGATCTTCGAGTTGCCCGAAACGGATATCGTCGTCATCCTTGTTTATCAGGCAATGGCAGAAGAAGGCGACTAGAGCCTCCTCATCCTCGGAGAGATAATATTCGCGTAGTCTGTGGACGAAGCCCACCTGCTTGTTGTCATCGAAGAGTTTCTGTAGTTCCTCCTGCAGTTCGCGGAGTGAGATGGCATCGTCATCCAAGTCCTCGAACCATTCGTTAAGCAATTCAAAGAGCTCGGCGCAGTCCAGCCCTGTGCGCTTGGGCAGCTGATACACCTCGTTATGCTTCAGACAGCGGATGACAGCCGTGGGAATGTCGAAGTCGTCCTCATCCTTCACGTCGCGGAACTTCAGCAGGCGGCGGCGCACCAGTGCATCGATGTCGTTGGCATAGCTGAGCATGCTGATCTTGTTCATGTCCAAATGCGAGGCCAGGTCGTCATAGTCCACGCGGCGCGGCCCTTTCTCCATGCAAATGCAAAAGAGTACAGCCTGCCGTTCGGTAATGCCGAAGCTTTCTGCCAGCAGTCCAATCTCTGGTGAAGCCTTCAGCATGAACTCTTCGCCCATCTTCGAGTCCTTCGACAGTTCCACCACGCGCTCAATAGCCTGAAGTAGGGTAGGTACAGGCTTCAGCTGATTCTTCTTTCTGCTTTTAATTGTTGTTGCCATGTCTTTTGAATTTTAAATCGTTATGTGCATAATATAGACACATTCGCGAAAAAATTCAAAAAACAGAGAATCTTTTTTTGCCGTCTAAGTTATAATTAAATTATTGAGTGACGAAACCACTCATCGAGAGTGACGCAATCACTCATAGCGAGCGACGCAACATGAAGAGCCCCCTCCAATTTTTGTATGGAAAAAATAATACATATACTTATTTTTTTCGTATCTTTGCGCCTGATATGGGAAAGATTATCGTAGCAGGCATAGGTCCTGGCAGCAAGGAAGACATCACACCAGCTGTACTGGAGGCAGTACGGAAAGCAGATGCCATCGTGGGGTATAAGTATTATTTCCAGTTTGTCGAACCTTTCGTCAAGGAAGGATGCGAGTGCATCGACACGGGTATGAAGAAGGAGCGTGAGCGAGCCGAACAGGCTTTCCTCTTGGCGGAAGAAGGCAAGACCGTTGTGGTCATCTCTTCAGGCGATGCTGGCATTTATGGCATGACACCACTCATCTATGAGATGCAGCGTGAAAGGAACGGCGATGTCGTCGTGGAATCCTTGCCAGGCATCTCAGCGTTCCAGAAAGCAGCATCTCTGTTGGGAGCTCCTGTGGGGCATGACTTCTGTGTCATCTCCTTGAGCGACCTGATGACACCGTGGGAGGTGATAGAGCGGCGCATCAAGGCGGCAGCCACAGGCGACTTTGTGACGGCTGTCTATAACCCCAAATCGAACGGAAGATACTGGCAACTCTATCGTCTGCAAGAAATCTTCCTGCAAGAGCGAGCCGCCAGCACCCCTGTTGGCTATGTGCGACAGGCAGGGCGAGATGAACAGGAAGTGGTCATCACAACGCTCGGCGAGTTTGACCCTGAAGCTGTCGATATGTTCACGGTCATCCTCATCGGTAACTCGCAATCGTATCAATGGAACGGCAAGATGATCACACCTCGTGGCTACTATCAGACCCAGCCAAAGACCCTCTCCCGTCCTCTCCCTGTGAGGGAGAGGTCTGTGGGCCAGTCTATTATGATGGAAAGCTTCCGCACGATTCTCTCTGAGATGAAGCATCCCGACATCCCGAATTGGCGCCTCTGGCCGATGTTGCACGCCATACATACCACAGTGGACTTTAGCATGGAAGAGTGCCTCTGGATGGACGAACGTGCTACGGAAATCCTATATAACAAGGTGATTGATGGCGGTCTGAAACATATTGTTACCGATGTCACGATGGCTGCCAGCGGAATACGTAAGGGAGCTCTGGAAAGACTTGGCATACAGGTACATTGTTACATCAATGACCCCAGAACAAAACAGATAGCAGACGAGAAAGGTATTACCCGCAGTCAGGCTTGCATGCAACAAGCTGCAGAGGAATATCCAGATGCGCTTTATGTTGTGGGCAATGCCCCAACGGCGCTTTTCGAGATTTGCAATTTAGTGCGTAAAGGCAGGATGCATCCCGTAGGTATTATCGCCGCTCCGGTCGGCTTTGTGCACGTATGCGAGAGTAAACATGCCGTCAAGACGTTGAAGCAGATTCCCAAGATGATTGTTGAAGGCAGAAAGGGAGGAAGCAATCTTGCTGCAACACTCTGCAATGCTATACTAACATACGATGATGCCGAACAACTGAAACCAGGAAGAGACCTTTGAAGAATTGAAAAATTGAAGAATAAAACAGTTGAAGTATTGAAGTTCTACGTTATTGGCATATCAGACAATCCACAGCCGTTCTTCCCACCGGAAGTGCTGGAGATGATTAGGAATGGCAAAGTGTTCTCTGGCGGTAAGCGTCACCATGAGATTGTAGCACCATTGTTGCCAGAGGATGCCGAATGGATTGACATCACCATACCCCTCGACGCCGTCTTCAGGCAATACATTTCTCTCACCTCTCACTTCTCACCTCTTACCTCTGATATAGATATAATTGTCTTCGCATCTGGCGATCCCTTGTTCTTTGGTTTTGCCAATACCATTCAACGTAGGATGCCAGAAGCAGAAATCGTGGTTTATCCTACCTTCAACTCTTTGCAGATGTTGGCTCATCGTTTGGTGATGCCTTATCATGACATGCGTATCGTCTCTCTCACGGGTCGTCCTTGGCCAGAGTTTGACAAAGCTCTCATCGAAAGGACAGAGAAGATAGGTGTTTTGACAGACAAGGAACATACTCCTGCCGCCATTGCCCAACGCATGCTGGATTATGGCTATACGGATTATCAGATGTATGTAGGTGAGCATCTGGGTAATCCAGCTCTTGAGAAAGTAACAACCCTTACCCTCGAAGATGCTACCCATCGTGAATTCTTGATGCCCAACTGCCTGATACTCGACGGCAAAAGCGCTGAGCACGCGAAACCCTACGGCATCCCTGACTCCGAATTTGCATTGCTTGATGGTCGTGAGAAAATGATTACCAAGATGCCGATACGCCTTCTCACTCTACAAGCTCTTGACTTGCCCCACCGTCATGTGTTCTGGGACATTGGTTTTTGTACGGGTAGTGTCTCTATTGAAGCTTGTTTGCAATTTCCACATTTACAGATAGAAGCTTTCGAGATTCGTCTTGAGTGCGAGGCCATCATCCACGAGAACGCCCGTCGCTTTGGTGCGCCAGGCATCAACATTCACATTGGTGATTTCCTCGAAACGGACCTCTCTGCGTTGCCTCGTCCTGATGCTGTGTTTATCGGAGGTCACGGAGGTCGTCTGAAGGAAATTATGGCCAAGGTGTTGTCCGTATTATCTGATGACGGTATTATCGTATTCAATAGCGTTGTAGCTCCAAAGGTGACGATAGATAGCCAAAAGCTATGGAGTGAGGCTTGTACTGATTTGGGACTTGTGCAAGAACCTCCGCTCCATATCCAATTAAACGACAATCATCCAATAACAATACTAAAATGCGTAAAATAGCGATTATACAAATCAGCGAAGCTGGTCGTGAAATTGCCTCAACACTCAAAAGGGAGCTGAAAGCCAAAGTGATTCAGCGCTCAGAGGTGGGTAAGGAATGGAAGAAGCAAGATGCCTTCATCTTCATTGGGGCGATGGGTATCTGCGTAAGGACGATTGCGCCGTATGTCAAGGACAAACACGAAGATCCGGCTGTGGCGTGTGTCGATAGTCTGGGACAGAATGCCATCTCCGTACTGAGCGGACATGTGGGAGGTGCCAACGACCTGACACGTGAGATTGCAGCCATCCTTGGTGCACGTGAGGTGATTACCACCCAAAGCGACAATGCAGGACTTTGGGCGCTCGACACTTTTGCAGAACGATTCAACTGGAACATTGCCAGCGATGACGATATGAACGAATGCATCTTTGCTTTCGTTAATCGCCAGCCTACAGCCCTGCTGATGGAAATCTGCGATGAGGGTACTGACTATCTGGAGAAGACGCTGCCTGAGCATGTGACTGTCGTGAAAAGCCTCGAAGAGGTAGATCCCAAGAAGTTTAAGCTGGTCATTCTGGTGACGCCTTACAATCTCTGTGCGCCTTACGGGGTACTCGAGCTGCATTTCGTGCCGATGATAGCGTCTTTGGGTTTTGGGCTCGCCAGTCATCCAGATAATTATGAGGACATCTACGATGAAATTGACGAGGCTATGAGCCAGATTGGTGTATTGCCTTGCTACAAACGCTATTGTACCATCGACGTGAAGGAGGATGAGGAATTCTGTGCTATGCTTGTCGATGATTTAGGAGAAGAACTTGTTTTCTATACGGCTGAACAATTGGCCAAGGTTGAGGTGCCTAATCCCAGCAAGACCGTTCAGAAGCATGTGGGTACACCTTCTGTTTGCGAGGCTGCTGCTATCCTTGGGGCAAACAATGGTAAACTGATTGTTCCTAAAGTGAAAGGCAAGAACTGGACAGCAGCCCTTGCCATCGACTACAAATATTTGCAGACCCACCCCCAGCCCCTCCCTGTAATGGAGGGGAGTGAGCAGTCTCAAGGTCAGGAACTATCTGCTCCCCTCCATCACAGGGAGGGGCAAGGGGGTGGGTCGATTGAGATTGTTGGCGCTGGCCCTGGCGACCCTGACCTCATCTCTGTCAGGGGACGTAAGATGCTGGAGAAAGCCGACCTTATATTATATGCTGGCTCACTGGTGCCTAAGGCTTTGACAGAGTGCCACAAGCCAGGGGCTGTGGTTCGTTCTTCAGCCGATATGAACCTCGAAGAGCAATGCCGGCTGATGAAGCAGTTTTATGACGAGGGGAAATTCATCGTTCGCCTACATACTGGCGATCCTTGTATCTTTGGCGCTATTCAGGAACAGATGGCCTTCTTTGACAAAGAAGGGATGAACTATCATATCACCCCAGGAATCTCCAGTTTCCTTGCTGCAGCTGCCGAATTGAGGAGCCAATTTACGATTCCAGAACGCACGCAAACTATCATCTTGACAAGAGGAGAGGGTAGAACGCCCATGCCAGAGAAAGAACAGTTGCACCTGTTGGCGAAGAGTCAGAGTACGATGTGTATCTTCCTCTCGGCCGCCATCGTGGACGACATCCAGCGAGAACTCTTACAGGAATATCCAGAAGATACGCCCGTGGCAGCCTGCTATCATCTTACTTGGCCTGACCAGAAAATCTATCGGGGGATATTGAAAGACCTTGCCAAGATTGTTCATGACAACCATCTTACCCTCACCACTATGTTGGTTGTGGGTGAGGCTATCGATAATCGCGAGGGATTATCAGAACTCTATTCCAAATATTTCACTCATCTTTTCAGACAAGGAGAAGCATGATACTGGTATTCGGAGGAACAACGGAAGGCCGAAAGACAGTAGAAGTATTGGAAGAAGCAGGCTCTCCTTATTTCTATAGCACGAAGAATGGTGAGCAGGAACTTTCGCTACACAATGGTCTGCGCATTGAAGGTGCGATGAATACTGAGACAATGTATTCTTTCTGCAAAGAGCATCTGATTCGCCTCATCGTTGATGCTGCCCATCCGTTTGCCTCTCAGTTACATAAAACGATTGCCGAAGTGACAGACTCGTTGCAAATTCCTGTCGTTCGTTATGAGCGTATCTTTCCTCCGCGAGATTCTGACATTATTTGGATAGATGACTATTCACAGGTACCAACAGATATCCATACTCTATTAGCCACTACAGGTGTGCAGAGCATCAGTAAGCTGAAATATCTGGAAGAGAAAGGTATCAAGGTCATTTATCGAATTCTAAATAGAGAGAGCAGCATTTTGTTAGCTCATCAACAAGGAGCGACGGATGACCAACTATGCTTCTATCCACAGACTGCAGAGGCTGATGCTGTGTTAATGAAGGAAAGTGGACTCAGTGGCGGCTTCGTTGAAAAAGTTGCTGAAGCTCGTGAAAAAGGAATGAGAATGATAGCTCTAAAGCATCCCAAACTATCGTTCGCAAACTCTGTCAACGGACCTTACGGATTACGACGAGCTATAGAGAAACTTCTGCCAGAATTCTTTCCTTTACATAGTGGACTGACTACTGGAACTTGTGCTACAGCTGCTGCAATTGCAGCAACGATGAAATTGACGAAAGGCGAGGCACCAGCAGAAGTACCCGTATTGTTACCAAATGGTGAGACTGTCCCTGTAGCAGTAGGTTATGGTAATGACTATGCCTATTGTATTAAAGAGGCTGGTGATGACCCTGATGTTACCAATGGATTGGAGATTCGTGCGAGTGTTATATCTGCTCAGACCTTCGAGATTCTTGGGGGCGAGGGCGTGGGCAGATTCACGTTACCAGGCTTCGACTATCCTCCTGGTGAAGCTGCCATTAACAAAGGACCTCGTGAAATGATGAGGAAAAACATTCATGAGAATGTAAAGATTACTATTAGTGTTCCTGATGGAGCGGAAATTGCCAAGAAAACCTTCAATCCCCGTTTAGGAATCGAAGGAGGTATCTCGATTATAGGAGTTTCCGGTATCGTAAAACCTTTCAGCGAAGAAGCATTTATCAACAGCATTCGCAAGTGCATGGAAGTGGCGAAAGCCAGTGGTTCGGAGCGCGTGGTGATTAATAGTGGTGCAAAAAGTGAGCGCTTTGTCAAAACAATGTATCCAGACCTTCCTCGTCAGGCTTTTGTGGAATATGGCAACTATATTGGTGAGACATTGAAGATGGCCAATGAACTCGGCATCAAGCAGGTTACCCTTGGGGTTATGTTGGGTAAGGCTGTTAAGCTGGCTGCTGGTCAACTGGATACTCATAGTCGTAAGACGACAATGGATATCCATTTTATCCAGCAGATGCTGCAAGAGTCAGGTGTTGCTATTGACATTAGCCATATCACTTTGGCACGAGAACTTTGGGATATCATTCCTTCTAGCCAACTTAATGTTTTTGCAGATACCGTTATTCGCCATTGTGCGACATATTGTAATCCGATTTTGCCTAATGGCTCGCTTACTATTTTACTGATTGATGAAAATGGAAAAATCTATGGATAAATATCGTGACCTGTTCATCGACTTTGATGACACATTATATGATACTTATGGCAATGCTGTTATAGCTTTAGAAGAGACTTTTAATGCATTTCATTTGGAGCGACATTTTGATAATCCTCAAGTATTTTACGATGCCTATTGGGCAGCAAATATCGATTTGTGGACCCGATATTCAAAAGGGGAAATCACACGCCCCTATCTGATTGTGGAGCGTTTCCGTCGTCCACTAAGCAAAGGAAAAGGACTTGATATTACTGAACAATATTGTTTGGAGATGAGCAACCGTTTTCTCGACTTCTGCTCCTCCAAATCAGGGGTTATAGAAGGTGCGCATGAACTGATGAACTATCTAAAGCACAAGGGCTATCGTATGCATATGTGCAGCAACGGTTTCCATGAGGTGCAGTATAAGAAGTTGGCTTCCTGTGGTCTTAGAGACTTTTTCGACACCATTATCCTCAGTGAGGATGCTGGTGTCAACAAGCCTTCGCCACTCTACTTCGACTATGCGCTGAAGATTTCAGGAGCCGATAAAGCTACAACCCTGATGATTGGCGACAATCTGCAGACAGACATCCTTGGCGCTCTCAACGCGGGCCTTGATGCCATGCTGTTCAACCGCTGGAACATTGAGAAGACAGAGATCCCGCAGACCGTCACGTTCGTCGTCAACAGCCTGCGGGATATTATGAGTATCCTTTAATTCGTGTAGAGTTGAATCTGTAGTCTTATTCTCCTATTTCGTTCTTCCTTTTACGGAAGAGAACAGCGGCAATGACGGGTGCCCCCACAAGGGCCGTCACGCTGTTTACAGGCATGGCACCTTCAAATCCTGGCATGCGGGCAATGAAGTTGCAGAGCAATGCCAAGGCAGAACCACAGAGGGCTGTCGCAGGCATGAGAATGCGATGGTCGGAAGTACGGAAGATGGCACGGGTTAGGTGGGGTACGGCCAAGCCTATGAACATAATGGGGCCGCAATAGGCTGTGACAATAGCAACCAACACACCTGAGGAGATAATTACTAACATACGACTGCGCCGAATGTTCAACCCAAGGTTTGCAGCATATCGGTCGCCCAGGAGCATCAGGTTCATGTCTTTCACCAGCAGACAGGCCAATGGTAGCAGAATGCACATGAGTATGACAAATAGTATCATCTCGTCGCCACTAACGCGTGAGAACGAGCCAAGCCCCCATACTACAAAGGTCTTCACATCTTCTTCAGGCGACAGGAATTTCAGTACGCCAATAATAGCGTTGGCAAGATAGCCAATCATCACACCTATTATTAGCAGGGTGACGTTGCCCATTACCTTTTGCGATATCCAGAGAATGAGCAGTAGTACCGCCAAGGCTCCCATGATGGCTGCCACACTCATGGCTGCATCGCCCAAGTACCCCAGACGTGAAAGTGCTACTCCGCCAATACGACCTGACAGCAACACTACAAAGGCAACGCCAAGGGCAGCGCCATTGCTGATGCCTAATACAGAAGGGCCGGCCAAGGGGTTGCGAAAAACAGTTTGCATCTGTAGTCCGCTGACGGCAAGACCCGCACCGGCTACGATAGCTGTCAACGCTTGGGGGAGTCGTGAGCTGATAACGATATTTGTCCATATCTCGGAGTCGGAGCCCGCACCAACCATAATGCTGCAGACTTCGCCGAAAGGGATGCGCACCGTGCCGAGCAGTAGATTGACCACTACCAGTACGATGATGCTCACAACAAGAATTACAAATTTTGAAATTCTCATATTCTTGTTTTATTTCAATAATCGGTAGTATTTAGGCTCGTATTGGGGCTCAACCAGTTCCGGGTGGAAGATGGCCACGAAATCCTTCAGCAGCACGTCGGGCTGAACAGGTATGATTTCGTAATAGGCCTGCTGCTTCATGTTGCAATAGATAACCTTCTTTTGTTTGAATGCCTGGAACAGTTCGTTACGAGGCTCTGAAGCACGTAAGGCCTCATAGCTGAATTCGCCAGGGAAGCTATTCAGAATGCGCCAGTAGTCGGCCTTGGCGGCAAGAGCATACATCTGCTCGAACTCTAAGTCCTCGCCACTGGTTTCCTCGTCGTTGATAACATAGTTGGCTCCTGCATCGCGAAATATCTGAGCCAGGTAGTTTCTTCCACCCACGGCATGCCAGGTGCCATAGTGCATCTCGCCACTGAACACGGTTGGAGACCCACCCCCAGCCCCTCCCTGTGAGGGATGGGAGTTATTAGCGACCTTCTCTTTCAAGTCGTTGTACCGATGTTCAATGCCGGCAAAGATAGAATCGGCCTCATGTTCCTTGCCAATGAACATTCCTACAATCTTGATCCATTCGGCCTGTCCTAAGGGGTCGAGCTCTTTATAGCCTAAATGAGGCACGAGTGTGATGCCCGTCTCCTTAATGGTATCGTAGCCACCACGTTTCGATGGCGAGACGAAGATGATGTCGGGATTGGCAGCCAGCACCATTTCCGTGTCAAATTCTCCTTCCATGCCAATCTTCACGATACGACCGTCTTTTACACGAGCCAGAATGTCTTCATTGAAAAGGTTCTTCGTTCCTGTTATCCCCTTCACTACATCATGGGCATTGAGAATGGTGAAGTTGGACAGTTGTAGCGAGGTCATGCAGATGGTTCGCTGAATGGGTACACGTATTTTCGTATAACCGTCAGGAACCGCTACATCGTCGGCATGTACCAAGGCAAAGCTGTCGTGCTTACCCACATGCACCAAACGGATGCCTGCTGAGTCGAGAACGCTGAACTCAGAGGCATATTTTACTTGAAGGGGTATAAGGGAGTCGGCAGCATCGACATTGCCTGATGTGGGTTGACTGGCATTCTTTCCATTGCAGGCACAGAGCAATGCAGATAGAAATACAAAAAAGATTGTTTTCTTCATTTCTTCATCAAAGAATTTGATTCTGACTGCAAAAGTACGAATTATTTTGTATCTTTGCAACAAAAATACGAAAGACATGATAATAATTGACCGTATCTGGGCTGCTTTCATTTTTTTTACACGACTGCCCTTTTGGCGACTATATGAACCACCACAGGAGTGCTACAAATCCGTTGTTGAGTATTGGGCGCTAACAGGTTGGCTTACAGCTTCTTTTATGGCTGCAACGCTATGGGTGTGCAGCCTGTTTATGCCTTATATGGTGGCTGTGCTGATGGCAATTGTGGTAAGACTATTGGTAACGGGGGCCTTGCATGAAGACGGGTTGGCCGACTTCCTTGACGGCTTTGGAGGTGGAGGATCGAATCGCGAACGTATTCTTACTATTATGAAGGATTCGCACATTGGAACGTATGGCGTGATAGGGCTGATATTGTACTTCTTAATGCTTGTCTCAGCACTTCATGAAATGACTCCAACGATGGCGGCACTCACCATACTTGCTGCTGACCCCTATGCCAAGATGGTAAGCTCGCCGCTGATCATGCTGATGCCTTATGCCCGCAAAGAAGAAGAGGCGAAGGCAAAGACGATATACAGGAAAATCAACTGGCAGGCAGGCATTAGCATACTTATACAGGGATTATTGCCTATGGCGTTGTTCCTTTGGTATACGGGTATGGAGTGGCCAATGGTTCTGTTTCTCCCCTGTTTTGTGATGGCGGCACTATGCTGGCTGATATGGAATAAGCTTCGTGGCTATACTGGCGACTGCTGTGGGGCTGTCTGCCTCTTGGTGGAGCTGTCTGTCTACCTCGTTGTTTCAGCCAATATGATATAACTTATGAGAAAAATTATACTGATAACTGGTGGCCAGCGTTCTGGAAAAAGTGAAAAGGCCGAGACATTAGCCTTGAGTCTGTCGTCTAATCCTGTTTATCTGGCTACTGCCCATGTGTGGGACGAGGAGTTCAAGGAACGGGTACGTAGGCATCAGGAGCGTCGCGGACCACAGTGGACGAACGTAGAAGAAGAGCTGTACCTGAGTAAGCATGATGTAACAGGCAGGGTAGTGGTGATTGACTGTGTAACGCTTTGGCTTACGAATTTCTTCTTCTCTAACGAATCGGATGTGGAGAAGTCGCTGGAACTGGCAAAAGCAGAATTCGATAAGTTTACTGAGCCAGATGCCACCTATATTTTTGTGACAAATGAAATAGGCTTAGGCGGTGTGAGTGATAATGCCGTTCAACGCAAGTTTACTGACCTTCAGGGGTGGATGAACCAATACATTGCCAAGAAAGCCGACGAAGTGATAATGATGGTGAGTGGAATAGAAATGAAAATCAAATGAAATCATTCGATATACAACCTGTTAATACGTCTCTGAAAACAGCCATTCAGGAGAAAATAGATAATCTGAATAAACCGAAGGGATCGTTAGGCCGATTGGAGGAGTTGGCCATGCAGATTTGTCTGATTCAACAAACGTTGGAACCCTCATTGGCCCATCCGTGCCATTTGCTTTTGGGTGGTGATCATGGCATTGAGCGAGAAAGGGTGAGTGTGTCTCCCCGTGAGGTTACCTGGCAGCAGATGATTAATTTTACTCGTGGTGGAGGTGGTGTAAACATGTTCTGCCGGCAGCATGGTTTCAAATTGAGAATAGTGGATGTGGGAGTGGATTACGACCTGTCATCCGTTCCGGGCATCATCAATCGCAAGATAGCCCGAGGCACTAAGAATTTTCTTTATGAACCGGCTATGACGGAGGAGGAGTTCAATCGCGCCATTCAAGTGGGCATTGATTTAGTGGACGAGTGCTTTGCTGAAGGTTGCCGTGTGCTCAGCATTGGCGAGATGGGGATTGCCAATACGTCGCCCTCCAGTATCTGGATGCATCTCTTTGGCAATATCCCTCTCAAGGACTGTATCGGTGCTGGTGCCGGTCTCAACAATGAAGGCATCCGTCATAAATACGAAGTGCTTTCTAAAGCAGTAGCAAACTATAAAGCCTCCCCTAAGCAGGGGAGGTTGGAGGTGGCTCTCTCATACTTCGGTGGCTTTGAGATGATTGCCGCCATAGGTGCTATGTTGCGAGCAGCAGAGTTGCATTTGGTGATATTGATCGACGGCTTTATTATGACGGCTTGTGCCGTTGCAGCTATCAAGCTTTATCCGGCTGCTCAGGACTATATGATTTTTACCCATTGTGGTGATGAGAGTGGACATAAGATGATGCTCGACATAGTGGATGCTAAACCACTTTTGCACTTAGGACTCAGACTGGGTGAAGGAACAGGAGCACTCTGTGCTTTCCCGATTATAGATTCGGCCGTTCGAATGATGAACGAGATGAATAATTTCGATAATGCGAAAATCACCAAATATTTTTAAGAGTAAAAAGGTAAAGAGGTAAAAAGCATCAATGCTGATACTATCAATACCATCAATACTTCAGCCGTCCGGTTCACTCGTACGGCTTTTTTCATGTCATCTGTAGTAAGCACCCTTTCATTCTCGCCAATATAGGGTTTGTCGAACAGTTGGCCGAAGTAATAATGAGGTCCTCCAAAGCGACAGTTCAAAATGCCAGCAAGTGCTGCTTCTGGGTAGCCGCTATTAGGCGATGCGTGGCATCGTCCGAATTTATAGACGAAACGAAGAAGCTCCCATCCAACCTTCTCCGATTGGGAGGATTTGTACCTTTCCCCCAATTGGGGGAATAAAAAAGGGGCTGTCATCAATAGGGCAGTAATTCTTGCTGGAATATAGTTGGCAATATCATCAATATGGGCAGCCCAGCATCCAAAGTCCTTATAGCGTTCTGTCTTATAACCAATCATCGAGTCGAGCGTGTTCACCATTTTGTAGGCCAACATGCCAGGAACACCAAGGATGGCAAACCAGAAGAGAGGGGCTATCACACCATCGCTTAAGTTCTCTGCCAGTGTTTCCAAAGCCGCTGTGCGAACCTCCTGCGCTGATAGTTCTGAGGTGTCGCGCCCCACAATGCGCGCTACCTGTTTGCGCCCTGCTTCCAGACTTCTATCAAGTGCAAGAAAAACTTGTCTTACTTCACGAATCAGCGTGGTGCCGGCCAGACAATAGAAGACGATGACTGAATCGAAAACAAGGCATAATGCATAATTCATAATGCATAATTGCTTGCGCAGAAACCATGTGGCAACAAACACCCCTGTGATGTATATAATAGCCATCAGGGCCCCCTTTAGTTTTCGATAGTGGGTCTTGTTAAGGTGACGTTCACCAAAGGCTATCATCTTGCCGAACCACACAATGGGGTGGGGCAGCTTGGCTGGGTCGCCCAGAATGAGGTCGAGCATCCAACCCAAAAGAAGTGAAAGGTGAAGAGTGAAGAGTGAAAAATCTATTTCCGCCATACTTCTATTCTTTGTTGTTATTCATGAATTTCCGTATGGCACTGACCAATGCATCATTCTCTGTCGGTGTCTGGGCTGCAATGCGGAAGTGATGAGGAGTGAGACCGCGGAAGTTGGAGGCATCGCGAATGAGCATGTGATGCTCAAGGGCTAGGAAATCCTTCAGTTCGGCTGCCGTTCGGTTGGCAATTTTGCAGAGCATGAAATTGGTTTGTGTGGGCATTACCGTTATACCGGGTATTTTGCTCAGGAGATTGCGCAGTCTCTGTGCCTCACGAAGGTCTGGCTTGCAGATGAGTTCGTCGTGCTGCAGTAGAAACTTGCCAGCTTCTATGGCTAAGGAAGAAACACTCCAAGGACGTAGATGTTGGCGTATTTGTGCCGTCAGACTTTCATGAGCCGTGATATAGCCCAGTCGTAATCCTGGCACGCCGTAGGTTTTCGTCATGGAGTGAATGTGGAGGAGATTGATTGCGACAGAGTCGCAACATACGGGACCATTGGCGTAATGCTCGTAGCTCTGATCGATGACTGTCAAGGAGTGACTTGCTATTAGATAGTCAAGATGAGTCTGATCGTAGATTTCTCCTGTTGGATTGTTGGGATTGCAGAGCCAAAGCATTCTATCGTTAGAAGTGTGAGGGAAGAGCTTGCAGGCATCCTCGTATTCGCTGAAAGTTGGGGTTGGAATGACGGGACGCAGGCGGAAAGTCTGGGCGATGAGATAGATGGCTTCGGTGGCTCCGTTGGTGACGATGACCTGTTGGGGCGAGAGTCCATGATGTTCGGCAATCCTCTTCTCTAACGACCATGCTTCTGGCTCAGGATAATGGCTAATGAGTTTTGGGTGAGCCGCAAGATGGTTCATCAGCGTCTGATGAGTGTGATGGGTACAGATGTTCGACGAGAAATCACTCGTAATGCCATCATACTGATATGTATCGTCACCGTGTCCCTTAATCATGGCTGGTCAGTATTTGATAGATTCGTTCCACATCGACATGTTGGCGCACATGGGCCGCAAGTTTGTTGTATTGCTCTTCCTTGAATTCGGCATAGGTTTGCACAGGAATAGCGTCAATGGCTTTGTTCTTAAGCAGATGCTCAATGACGGGCGCATTGTCGAGGAAGCCGTGAATATAAGTGCCTATACAATGGTCTGTATGCAGAATGGCCTCGTTGGTATCGCTCACGCCCTGATGTATCTCGTACCCCTTGCACTCTTGTCCATTAAACTGGAAGGCGACCTGTTGGGTGGTCTTCGCTGCGCTCATGGTGGTGTGGATAGGTAATAAGCCGAGACCTGGCAGACTGTTTATGTTGCCTTCAATGCCTTCAGGGTCGTTAATGGTTAGTCCCAGCATCTGGTAGCCGCCACAAATGCCTATTACCATTTTTCCGTCGCGATGGGCTCGTTGGATAGCTTGTGCACAACCGTTGCGACGTAACTCCAACAGGTCGTCGAGGGTGGATTTTGTGCCAGGTATGATAATGATGTCTGCTCTTTGGATGTCTGACACATTATTGGTATAGAAAAGATTTACGCGTGGGTCTCGCTCCAGCGTGTCGAAATCGGTAAAGTTGCTGATGTGTCGTAGCAGTACTACGGCAATGTTAACCTTTCCCTCTGCCAACTCACGCTGTTTCTTTTCAAGGCTCACAGAGTCTTCCTCTTCAATGTGAATGTCTTTATAATAAGGTATAACACCCAATACGGGTATGCCACATATTTCTTCCAGCATCCGTCTGCCTTCATCGAAAAGGCGCATGTCTCCACGAAACTTGTTGATGATAATGCCCTTGATGAGTTTCCTTTCTTCTGGCGTTTGTAACATGATGCTACCATAGACGGATGCAAAGACACCACCTCTGTCTATATCGCCCACCAGAATAACGTCGGCTTTTGCGTGGCGAGCCATCGACATATTCACCAAGTCTCTATCCTTCAGGTTAATCTCTGCAATGCTTCCGGCGCCCTCCATCACGATAGGATTGTAGCGCTTAGCCAAACGGTCGAAAGCATTGCACACCTCTTCTCTGTAATCAATCTCCGACGAGCCTCTTCGCCAATAATCGTATGCATCTTTGTTGCCAATAGGCTTTCCGTTCAGCACCACCTGCGAGGTATGGTCGCTCTGAGGTTTCAGCAACAGCGGATTCATATCCGTATGACAAGGGATGCCTGCAGCTTCGGCTTGCACGGCTTGTGCACGGCCTATCTCGAACCCTTCTGGTGTAGCGTACGAGTTGAGTGCCATATTCTGCGCCTTGAAGGGAGCTGGCGTGTAGCCATCCTGTTTGAATATACGACAGAATGCTGCTGCTACGATGCTTTTGCCAACATCGCTGCCAGTACCTGCAAACATGATGGGATGGAGAGATGGTTTCATTCTTTTTCGAGCGCTAAAACAAACAGATAGTCAGACAGACGGTTCATCATTCTGAGTATGCTTTCATTCACGGCATGTTCACGTGAGAGTGTCCATAGTCTTCGTTCAACAGTACGGGTCTGTGTGCGAGCCAGATGGATAAATGCCGATAGCAGCGAGCCGTTGCCGGGAATGACGAAGCCGCCTTCCGTCTGTACAGCATCAATGGCCTGCTCCATTTGCAGGGTCAACTGTTCCGTATGCAGTTGCCGTGGGTTGCTTTTCCCTTCTGGTGTAGCCACATGACTCATAATGGTCATCAGCTCACTTTGAATCGTATGTATCAGCTTATGAGTATCGCCCTCTGGCAGCTGGGAGCGTATGACTCCTAATAGCGCATTCAAATGGTCTATCTGTCCATTTGTTTCAATGCGGAGATCGTCCTTTGCTACTCGTACACCCTCGCGCAGACTCGTTTCTCCTTCATCGCCCGTTCTTGTATATATATTCTTCATTGCACCAGACAATTATCAATTTTGTAAAGGTGAGTATAACTGGCCAATACGTTCCTGTATCTGAATACAGGGGTCGATACTGGATTGCTTTTGGCATCGTACACCTGTACAATGCTTTCAGGCGTTTCGCCTAAAAACTGGGTGTAATGGAATTCGTGACCTCGATACATCTGTCCGTCCAGTACAAAACTGCGATAACCCAGCGACAGCTTTCTGTCGGCTTTCCTTGCCGTTATAGAGTAGGGCAGTACCCCACACATAGGGAATTCACCTTCGTCAGAAACAATACGGTTGCATAGGTACATCATTCCACCACACTCGGCTATAATCCGTCCGCCTCGTTCAGCAAAGCTTTTGATGGCATTGCGACAAGCTTTATTGCCAGCTAACGCATCTAAATGCTTTTCCGGATAGCCGCCTGGCAGGTAGAGCAAATCAATATGATGTAAGTCGGGCACCTCGTTTTCTGGATCAAAGAACTTCACCGACTTGAAACGGTCAATGTTTTCCTGATAAAGAAACGAGAAACTCTCAGCATTGAAAGCAATGATAGCAGATAGTCCGTTATGTTCGGACGTTTCCTCCGACAGTTTCGGAGTGTCCGTCCGTCGGTTTCGGAGGGCTTGTCCGTCGGCTTCGGACGAAATGCTACTCAGCTTCTTCCAATCAACGTGCTGTTCTAATAGTGTTACTAAATGGCTCGCTTCCATGCTCTCGGAAAAGTCAAGTCCCAAGTATCGTGACCCTTGTTCTAAAGAGGCATCTTTGGGAAGATAGCCTAAACACTCAATGCCTACCTCATTGCACACCTGTTTCAGCATTTGGAAATGCTTTTCCGACCCTACCTTATTAAATATAACGCCAGCGAAGCGAACGTCCTTTCTGAAGTTGATGAAGCCGGAAAGCAAGGCTGCCATCGAATAGGCAGCACTCTTGGCATCTACAACCATAACAATGGGAATGTCCAGTATACGGGCAATCTCGTACGATGAACCCTTTTCGCGGTCATACCCGTCGAACAGTCCCATCATGCCTTCTACAATGCAAATATCGGCATCTGCCCCATAGTGTTCGAACAACTCACCAATGTGTTGTGGCGTAGCCATAAAAGTGTCGAGATTAATGCTGGGCTTGCCACATACCGCTTGATGAAACTTCGTGTCGATATAGTCAGGTCCGCACTTGAATGGTTGTACCTTCCATCCCTTTTTTGTGAGCAATGCCATCAAGCCTCTGGCAATTGTCGTTTTGCCAGAGTTGCTGGTGGGGGCTGCAATGAGAAATTGAGATTTCATGATGCAAAGATACATCACTTCTTGAATATTTTTGCAAAGTTGTAGCAGATTTTTCACTTTTTGTTCTTCACTTTTCACTTTATTTCATACCTTTGCAGCCGAAAATAGCAATCGGATGGCAGTAGCCGCCTGATGTAAGGGAATCTAGTGAAAATCTGGAACTGTACCTGCAGCTGTAAGCCTCGTTAAAGGTTTGCTTGTATAACGCCACTGACAAAAGGTCGGGAAGGTAAAGCAGACTGAGGTAAGTCAGAAGACCTGCTTTTCACGAATAGTACGACCGTACAGGATATACGGTGTATAATTCAAGACAATGATGAGAAAGATATTAGCTATAGGCTGTTGGCTGATGGCTATTGGCGCGTCTGCGCAAATAGATGTTTTGCGTTCCGATAGTTTGCAGGAAGTGGTGGTAACAGGAACTGGTACACAGCACCTGCTGAAGAACGCCCCTGTGCAGACGGAGGTCATCAGTAAGAAAATGCTGCGCCAGTATGGAGGCAAGAGTATTGAGGATATCCTCTCAGGACTCACCTCGTCGTTTGCCTTCAACGAGGGCGACATGGGTGCTCAGATGCAGATGAACGGACTAGGCAATTCCTACATTCTAATATTGGTAGACGGCAAGCGCATACATGGCGATGTGGGCGGTGAGAACGACCTTTCACTCATTGATCCCCACAATATCGAGAAAATAGAGATTGTGAAGGGCGCCTCGAGTGCCCTGTATGGTTCGGATGCCATAGCAGGTGTGGTGAACATTATCACCAAGAGGCACGATGAAGGGCTGCTCGTTGAGAATACCACCCGTGGAGGCAGCTATGGCGACCTGCGCCAGCATAACGGACTGGCTTTGCGTTGGGGCGGTTTGTCGTCATATACTAACTTCCACCTACAGCACACCGATGGTTGGCGGAACACCACTACGGAGCATACGGCACCCTTCGAACCCGCCATCAACGACTCGCACCGTATGACGGCCAATCGCAAGACGAACTGGAAGATTTCTGAACGCCTGACCTTCCAGCCTTTACGTGATATGGAACTGTATGCCGAAGGCAGCTATCACCAGCGGGCCATCTACCGTCCACAGGGTAAGTATCCCAAATACGATGTAACGTACTATGATATGCAGTACCAGAACGCCTCAGCAGCTGTCGGCGGCAAATGGACAATAGGAAAGCAGTTGCTAACGTTCGATGCAGACTGGAACAAGCAGGCCTACTTCCATGAGTTCACCTCGATTGTTACCACAGAAGGCATTGACGAGAACGGCAAGTTTGTGCTCGACTTTCCTTTCTTCCCTGGCCAAAGACAACTGCAGAGCGACCAGCAGCGCGTAATGACCCATCTGAAAGGCGTGTTTCAACTTCCTTACGACAACCAGCTAAGTGCGGGCCTTGAATATCGTTACGACTGGTTGAAGGCACCCACCAGTATTGAGGGACGTGAGGGCAGCGACAACACGGAGGCTCTCTACTTGCAGGATGAATGGCAGCATTCGCTGGGCAAGGAAAGCAAGGTGTTTCTTACTGGCGGACTGCGGCTCATCCGTAACGAACAGTTCGGATGGCATCTTTCGCCAAAAGCATCCGCCATGCTGAGTATGGGCAATCTGCGCTTGCGCACCACCTGGAGCCAAGGCTTTAAGACACCCACGCTGAAGGAGCAGCGCTATTGCTATGTAAAGGAGATGACGCAAGTCATGCTCTATCTGGGCAACATGAGCCTCAAGCCACAGAAAAGCAATTATTTCTCGTTCGGTCCGGAATACACGGTAGGTAATATAACCTTTGCTGTAACAGGCTACTACAACAAGTTAGACGACATGATTACGCTGGTTACCATACCAAAGTCACAGGCTCCTGCTGCCTATATCAAACAATATGGTGAAACGCTCAACAAAGTGCGACGATATGAGAACATGGAGAACGCCAGTACATACGGTGTTGACATGACTGTCCGCTGCGCACTTCAAGAGTGGACCTTTGGCTTGGGGTATAGCTATCTTGACACTAAGGCTGAAGTCTACGATGAGACCACCCATCAGCTGGAAAAAGTCATCGTCGACGGTATGGCCCACCATAAAGGTAATGCCTACGCTACGTGGAACCATCGCTTCAGTAGCGCCTATGCCTTAGGTGTCGGCCTCTACGGGCGCATGTCTACCAAACGCTACTATCAGGTAAATGGCAACGGTAAGGGCTATCAGATATGGCGACTTTCCACTTCGCACGACATCGGGAGAAGCAAGAGGCTGATATGGCGTGCAGAAGCTGGCATAGACAACATCTTCAACTATGTTGACCGCACAGATCATGGGTTGCATTTGGGAACCAACACCCCGGGTACCACGTTCTATGCTACGTTGACAGTACGTTTCCGAAAAGGTAATAATCTTAAAAATAACTCTAAGTTTAACTTTAAAAACAATGACAATGAAGAAGATTAATTTCTTGATGATTGCCGCTATGGTAGTCTTTGTCGGTGCAGGCTTCACCGCTTGCAGCAGCGACAGCGACGACTCTTCTGATAACAGAAAGAACTATCAGGAGATTGTCGACAACAAGGTAAAGGAACAGAAGACAAAGGACAACGCCCTGCTGCTGGTGGCCTTCGGCTCTACCTGGCAGCCTGCTTTCGATGACTTCGATGCTACTGTTGAGGCCTACAAGCAGGCATTCCCCAACCACGATGTCTACCTGTCGTTCTCATCAGCCATCTGCCGCAACCGTGCTGCTGCAGGTGAGCACAAGGATGAGGGTGCCGAGATTCGCGACTATTATGCTCCCGACCTCTGGCTGGAGGCTTTCGGACGAGTGAAATATGCCGACATCAGCGTACAGTCACTTCAGGTTATTCCCGGCGAGGAGTACGGTCGTGTGGTGAATGCCTTGAAGGACTTTGCCAATAACGGCAAAAACGATCTTGACAATGAGTATCTGAAGAATGTCAAGCTGCATCTGGGTACGCCCCTGATGGCTACTGGCAGCGACGATGAAACAGAAGACAATGACGTGACCAAACTGGCAGCAGAACTGCATAAGATTTTCGGAGCAAAGGTGAACGAAGGTGCTATGCTCTTCATGGGTCATGGTAACCCCGACGAGTACGACACCTATAGCGCCAATGTCCGCTACAAGCAGTTGGAGAACGCGCTGCAAAAGAATTACAATAAGAGATATTTCGTAGGTACCGTCGACATGACTGACAATTTCAAGACCGACGTGCTGGAGCGTATGAGGGATAGTGTTAACTACACCTCTGGTAAGGTGTTCTGCGCTCCGCTGATGTCTATCGCTGGAGACCACGCCAACAACGATATGGCTGGTGACGATGACAAATGGGAACTCAACGAAGAGACTGGCGAATACGAAGAAACCAGTTGGAAGGTGTTCTTTGCCGACCAGCGTGGTGGTAGCTACGACTGCAACAACGAGACCATGATTGTAAAGGGCCTGCTCGCTTATCCCGCTATCCGTCAGTTGTGGATTAACCACACACTTGAGGCATCAAAGAGCGAGCCTCTGGAGTGGTACCATTCTAACGATGGCACAGAATAATTCTATTTTACATGTACAAGAAGAAACTTTCCATTATCGTGGCACTCATCACCATGGTGAGTGCCGCTTTTGCGCAAATCCATCAGATGGAGCGCCGCGACTCGTCAACGACGGGCCGCACTTATAGTCTCAACCCTGTGGTAGTAACCGGCTCAGGCCATCACCAGCGCCTGAAGTCGACGGCAACACCCGTCCATGTGCTTTCGGCACAGGAGATACATGAACAAGGTATCACCAACTTCGGCGATGCACTTACACGAATGTTACCACAGGTGTCGATGGCTCCCAACTCCATGGGAACCTTCCTTCGCCTGAACGGACTGGGCAATAAGTATATCCTCATCCTTATCAACGGACAGAAACTGTCGGGCGATATTTCCAACAATGTCGACCTGTCGCGTATCAATATGTCGCGTGTAAAACGTATCGAGATACTCGACGGTGCCGCTTCATCGCTCTATGGCTCTGATGCCATTGGAGGCGTTATCAACATCATTACCGATCAATCAACACAACAACTGGTTAGCGTTACTAACGATACCCGTGTGTCTGGTCACGGACAGCTTACCGAGAGCGTCAATCTCGATGTCTATAAGAACGGATTCGGCTCCTATACGTCGTTCATACACGATCGTGCCGACAGTTACCAGAACAACGGTTGGGAATATAAGAAAGGCTCCGACACAGAGACGCAGCCTACCATTGCTCCCCTGTTTACGGGCTATCGTTCCCATATCATTGGTCAGAAGTTTACCTATAATCCTATACAGCAGCTGGCGCTGAATGCAGGTTTAGACTATTCATATAAGATAACCGATCGCCCCGATACGCGTCCCGATGTTACAGGCGGAACTGACTATGAGATGCGTTACAAAGGACTGCGTTGGAACTTGGGGGGTGTCTATAAATTCTCTGCCAAGAACTCGCTTCAAGCCAACTTCACCGTCGACCGCTTCCGCTATGGTAAGGAGTACGATGTGGAAACCAAGGATTATGAAATAGGCGACTATGTTCAGTCAAAGAAGCAGCGTACCATGGAAGGTGAGGTGAAAGGTATTTTTGATATTCCCTCCCTTTTTGGGAACGAGAGCGGGCCCTCTACCACCATTGTCGGTGCCAACTGGCGTAAAGACTGGCTTACAGCCACATCGGGCGATATTCATCAGAATGCCTATACGCTGGCTGCTTATGCTCAGCACGAACAGCGCTTCTTGCAGATAATGACGGCAACCCTCGGATTCCGTTATACGCGTCATGAGACTTTCGGTAGTCAGTTTACACCTAAGCTGGTATTGATGGCTGCTCCGGGCGACTTCCGCTTCCGTGCTACCTACTCGGCTGGCTTCCGTGCACCAGGACTTGACGAGATCTATTATCACTACTTTAGTGTGAACAGAGGTAAGGCACAGATTATCTTTGGCAATCGCGACCTCAAGGCCGAACATAGTCATTACTTCTCGCTGAATGCCGAGTACCGCAGTAATGCCATTGGAGTAAGTCTCACCGGCTTCATCAATCGTATCAGCGATATGGTCACCCGTCAGGATATCGATGTAGACAATGCCTCATTGGCCATGTTGCGTCAGGAATTTCCTGAGATGACAGATGCGCAGGCAGCCAAGCTTGAACGCTATTCACGCTACCAGAATAGTGACCTTGGCGATGTGAAGGGCTTACAGCTCAACGTCGTTGTCCATCCGATGCGGCAGTTGAATGTCTCTGCCAACTACGTCTGCACCTATGCCCGTACTAAAAGCAACGACGAATGGGAGGTGATGGAGCGTAGCATCCGTAATGCAGCCACCTTTGCCGTCGACTGGCATCAGTCGTGGGGATGGTACGGCCTGAATGTCAATCTCAACGGGAAACTGCAGTCAAAGACCTACTATACGGGCAGCTACGAGGATGCCCCTGGCTACGGAATCTGGAATTTGAACACCACTCACAGTCTTGACATTACCAAGTGGGCCTATCTGGAGCCGAGTCTTGGCATCGACAACATCTTCGACCGTGTTGACCGCCGCATAGACTCATCCACCCGTAAATATGCACTCTACTCTCCCGGACGCATGTTTGTCGTAGGGTTGAAAATGAAATTCAAGAAGTGAAGACGCATATATAGAAATGTGTTAATGTGTTAATGTGTGATTTTCTGCGTAAAGTGAGAAAATACATCTTTACATCTTTTACATCATTTGAAACCAAAACAGATCTGTTTCACTATTATCCTAGGGTAAGACACCGTTGCAAAATGGTAGAACAACGTAAATTCTATGGCTTGTTGGACGTTTTAAGGTAGTCTATGATGGCGTAGAGGTCTTTTCGGTGGTCGGGGCCTTCGGCATAGCCGTCGGATTTGATGGTACCTTGTTCAAAGACTATTTCCAACGACCAGTTGGAGGCATCCATGATTTCGACATCGGGCGTGTAGTGACGCCCTACCTCGTAGAGCTTACCTTGTTCAACCATCTCCCTAACTCGCAGGAATACTGAGTCGCTGACCTCTTTGATATCAGCGTTTTTATTATCTTTCTCCTCAGAGCCTCCTCCGTTCATGTGTAGTATTTCCACCTTCAACTCATGTTTACCTTTGCGCCCGTCAAGTGTAATCTGTTCTCTGTAACCTGCATAGGCATTGCTGGTACGATAGCTGAAATACAGCAGCTTCCCGTCTGGCATGAAGGAGGGCTTCCTGTGGTCTATTTCATTTCTGATGGCCTGTTTCAGCCGATTATAGCGGTAATCAACCTGTTCGGCTTCGTCAAAGGCACGTTTGGCAGCCTCCAGATTCTTGAAACAGCGGGCCAGACGCTCATCTTGTTTCTTACCCTTCTTCTTACCACCAATCTCGGTTCGTGCCTTTAGCAATGTCTGGGCACGCTCGTGGTCTTCATCAAGGGTCTGGAGAGTTTCCTTTAACTTCGCCACACTATTATCGTTGATGTTGCGCAGATAGTCTTCCATCTTGTCATCGCTCCGAAGCCATGTCACGTATGGAGACCACGAACCACGTTCATTCAATTCTTTTACCACCATGTCGGTCTGAGCCGAAACCATGCCGCAGCCCATAAAAAAGGCTGATGCAAGAGCAATATATTTCTTCATTTTATTTTCATTGTTTAATTAACGGAAACCGCTACCGCCACCGCCAGAATAGCCGCCACCGCCGCTGTAGCTGCTACTGCCTGAGCCACCGCTGCTTCTTGAGCTGCTGCTACTGCTGCTGGCACGTGCTCGTGCTTTCTGCACCGCCTTATGTTCTTCTGGTGTCATGAACGAGTTCACAAATAGCACGCTGCCGGCGATAGCCTTGCCCAAAGGTTCTATATCGGCCATAATCTCGTCGGGACGTACCAGCTTGTTCAGCTGAGTTACATCGGGTGCCACCTTCTTCATGTCTTTGAGCACTTGGTCGGCAATACCGTAGAAAGTGGCAAATACCAGATATTCCTTCCAAAGCGATGTTTCCTCGAGATGGCGTTCTGCCACCAGCGAGAAGTCTTTCAGATAGCGCAGGAATCCAGTAACCTGCTGCACATGGCTGGGGTTGAGGTTCTTCTCGTCGATGGTCTTCGCGGTGAGCAGGTTGAGGATGGATGCAAAGGGTCGCCAGGTGAGCGGATCGCTCGTGACATAGAACTTCAGTTCTTCGGGCTGGAGCAGGTGGTCTTCGCCCGCTGCTTCGTAGAGCAGTTTCTGGAGCTGGTACTCAATACCGGCATCATTGATATAGCCCTGGTAGGTTTCCTTGGCTTTTTTCTCCATGGAGTAGCCCACAGCCTCGTTCTTGTTCATCTCGGCTCCCCCCCAGCTGTCGATGGTGAGCAGGCTGGTCAGGTCGTCACCCTGTCCAGGGTCTACAGGCTCGTTGATGTAGAACAGCTTCTGCTGTTCTCCCTTCTCGCCTTGCGAGTCAGCAGAGCTGGAGCGTACCTCGCCATATTTCAACTGAATGTTTCCCTTGTAGACCATGCGCAGGACAAAGGCATTGTAGAGCTGTTGCAGACCGATCTTTCTCACATCGTCCATCACGCTGTCGCCTTTTTTAGCCAGTGTCTTTATTGCACTCAGCGTGGCTCCCGACAACAGCAGATTTCCGCCAATGGGAAGGTTGCGGTAGTAAGGCATGTCGTCGAGCCCCATGCCGCCCATGAGCTGGCTTAGGCGTTCTCTCAGACGCTGTTTTCTCTTCTTTTCTTTTCTGTTCGACACTCCTACGGCAATAAAGATGGAGGTGATGATTCCCCCGATCACGCCCAAAACGGTGAGGACCTCGCCATCGGTATCTTCCAGTTCAGGAAGGGTGTCGCTGCCAAACTGGAACGACGCGCCGCCTTCCAGTCCGGCATCCTCCAGGTCATAGTCGCTGCCTTCGAGCGCCCGCCGCTTCACCGTTTCCGTAAACGACTCTTCTACAGTCACGGCAGGGCTGAGCAATCCCTTCTGCAACTGCAGCATGATGATGATGGCATCGCCGTTGCCCATGGCCTCGTCGGCCACAGCCTCGCACACACCACCTTCAAATCCTTTGTAGCCATAGTAGCCGAATGTCCATACACCGGCGTTCTCCGTGCTGAGCGAATCGTCTTCGAGCATGATTTCCACACGTGCTTTCTGGGCAGGCGAGTTGGCCGCCTCGTAGAAAGAGTGGTTGAAGCCGTCGTAATCGGTATACGACTTGACCAGATTGGTCAGCGTGTAGTGGATCTCATACGTACGCTCGCCGGCCTTTCCCAGTCCCCAGCACAGTTCCACGCCACTCGCTGTGTAGTGATAGCCGCAGCGGCCCTGCTTCTCACGCCGTGTGCGGTTAACGTCCCATTCTTCTTCCACGACAAAGCACGAGTCTGTTTCATCGAACACCTTGAGGTTGCCCACTTCCATGATACCCATGTTGTTGAAGGTGATGTATCCCTCGGTTCCCGATGTGCCTACTTGCACCTGTCGCACCTCCGTGACACTCGCACTGCCGTCATGGTGGAGCACTACCTGCATGTCTAACCTTTGCAGCGTATGCTGCGCCAAGGCAACAGGCACTACAAGGCTCCATAAGACTGCTATCAGCCACTTTCTCATCTTCGAAATGGAGAATTGTAAATGATGAATTAGGCGAACAGTCCTGGCATGTCGCGCTTTTTCTCGTCGTCGATCTTCAGATAGTCTTTCAGACCAAAATGCAGGAAGCTGGCCACGAAGCTTGAGGGCCACTGGCGTACATAGCGGTTCATGCGCGTTGCCGAGTCGTTGTAGATCATACGCGACATGCGCACGTTCTCCTCAAAACTCTTGATCTGTGTCATCGTCTCCTTGAACAGAGCCGAAGCCTTCAGGTCGGGGTAGGCTTCATGGACAGCCATCAGCTTGCTCAGCACCTCGGCAAAGGCCGACTGCTGCTGATTGATATCGGCAGCCGAACGCATTTCCATGCCTTTGCGCCCTTCAATGGTCTTGATCAGTGTCTCACTTTCATGTTTGGCATAGGTGGTAGCCGCCTTTGCCACAGCCAGCAGGGCATCCCAACGGGAGTTTATCTGCACCTCAATCTGGCTCAGCGCATTGCTGCACTTCTCGTCGAGGTTCACCAGCTCGCGCTGCGTAGAGATAAACCAGACAAACACGCCCCCGGCCACAATCACCAGCAGGGCGACAAGCAATAGGATAATCATTGTAATGGTCATAGTCGTAAATTAAAGTTTATGAATTATTACTGTTGTTTCTTCTCACGTTCTTTATCTTGGAAATGAATTGGATGCCCAGCACGCCATCCCACACCACAGCCACACAGGTGTCGCCCTCATGAAGCCGGTAGGTCACGTATTCGGGCATGTTGGCAGAAACCTCCTCGTCGTTGTCGTCGTCGAGGAAACGGAGCATCAGCCCGTCTGAAAGGTCACCATCCCCGGCAATGACAATATCCCTCTCTGTGGACTCGCCTGCTCTCGCCACCCTGTAGCTGATATTCTGAAGAACGGCATCCCAGCAGGCAAAATTAAGTAGGAGCATTAACAGGACACAGGTCGCGACTCCTACTGGTATACGTAGGAATTTAATAAAGATGCTGAAGAATCCCACTACACATATAGCCATAGCGCCATAGGCACAGAAAGCAATGAGATACTCAAAATAGGGATTGAGAATGATGACCGAACTGGGCAATTCACCGAGGATGATCACACCCAAAATGCCCAGACCTGTGACCACTAAGGTTGTTATCAATGTATATTTTAACAGCCAATTCATTTCTTATTGGTTTCAAATTTCAGGTTTTAGTTTTCAAGGTCAAAGCCGTTGCCGTTCCATACATACACGAGTGGGTACTCGCCCTTCTCGGTATCGTAGACCGTGGCTGTGATGTCCTTGCCTTCGGAAGGAAGAGAATAGCCAATAATGGCATTCACATCAGGGCGCTCTAAGCCAAAGTGCCAGTCAGGCACCATCAGCATCCTACGGGTCTTTGAGTCAAAGAGAAACATGGTGATGCCACCGTACTGGCCGTCGATGGCCACGCCATTTTCAAAGGTGTTGCATGTCTCTGCAACGATGTAATGGCGATTGTCATCGCATATCCAGTAACAGAATTCGCTGAACCCTGTACGAACGACTCCGTCGTCGTTTGTCTCTTCTTCGTCGTAGCGCAGATAACCCCGGCTATTCTCTACTGTGAAATGCCCCTCGTATTTATCTCCCCGACGGTATTCCTTCCAACGTTCTCTAAGGTAAATAAGCCACTCACCAGGGTCTTCCATCGTAGAGATGGCGACAAAGAAGTCGGAAATCGTGGGCGCTTTGCCTTGATAGTTCACGGGGAAGCTGTAGTCTTCGGGAATGAGCTCCTGTGCGTATTCAGTCAGACAGCCCTTCATTTGCTCGTATGGAATGACATCGCTTGGCATGCCTGCCGCATAGGACGCTATCTCATATTGCTGGTAGATGAGCGTAAAGCCCTCCAATGTCATGTAGGGCGGGGTAGTGGGCAAGGGGATTGTTGCCACGTCGTCAACGCCTTGCAGACAGTCCATGAGTTCGCCATCGTTCTTCACATTGAAATAGTCCTTGAGCATTCCGCACAGGATGTCGCGAAGCTGTGACTGGCTGTCGCTGCGCACGATATCCCATGTCAGCTGCTTGCCGTCTTCCTTGTTAAACGTAGCTCCGAGCTCACGGGTGACTGGATGGGTACCACCCAAGTCAAGTGTGATGGTCAGTCCGTAGGTCACCACCTTGTCGGTCTCGAGAAGCAGCTCCATGCTGGCATCGTAACATGGCTCAGCAAAGTCGGGTACGCCCTCTTCAAAGCTGCTGCGCAACGAATCCAGATGACTATTGCCATAGTAGTTGACCAATGCCTGCAGGTCGGTCATGTTGCCCGTATAGGTATTGCCAAACTGCATGTTGAGCCACTCGCCGACGGACTGTCTCACATCCTCGTCGGGCATGAGTACCACGATGTTGCACGACAGCTGTTCGTCGGTTTGCGAGAAAGAAAGCGTATCGGCATTCACTACGCACGAATTATCTTGGGCGTGAATCTCGGGTGCGCGCCACTGTCCGGCTCCTAAAGCCACGATAGAGGTCAGGGCTACAAAGACCGACACTCCCACACCGAAAACAGCACCTGCCACACACCACCAACGGCGCATGATGATAGCGTTCACCAACTGTGCCAGCTGGACAATCAGCATGAGGATAGTACCCACTACGCATAGGCCCATCCAACCCCTATGCTCGTTCATACCGGCAATCACAGCTGCAACAGCCAGCAACACAAACAGAACCATGGGTACAGCCCACAGACGGGAAAAGACAATCAGCTTTGATTTCGTTGATTCTTGCATACCTCTTATTATTTAAGTAGATTTCTCAGATATCTCACTATTGCGGAACAACTCTCGGGAACGGGCATGCACTCGGAGCCTGTGACGACACTCCCTCCCTCGAACTTACAAATGAACTCCCAGGATGGCAGACCACTCATGGGCTGAGGTGCCTGAGGGAAGGACGGGATCTCTTCGTAGCGATTCATGCACTGGTAGGTCTTATGCTGCTCAACCAATGTGCGTATCTGGGCGGCCACCGTTTCGTCCACCTCACGGCCATTGAGTTTCCAAATGCCACTCTCGGCATCGCGAAGGAGTGCATACTCCACCGTCGTAGGCCGCGAGGAGCCATATTCCCTGTAAGAGAAACTCAGCAGCTGACCTTCGGGCATGGTGCGCTGCAGAGCCTCGCGGCGTTGCTGTAACTGTTTGTCGCAATAAGTGGTGAGTATAGCATGGCGTGTGGGCACTTCCTGAAGGAAATTGTCTGCCCAGGCATAGATGTAGTCCAGTTTTTCAGGATCATATTTCTTCTTGATGAGGCTCTTTTTCATTTTCTCGTCCGGGAAGACCATATTGCTGAGAACCCACTGGGCATCGCGCAACATGCTGTTTGCACAGGCAGTATCTTGTGTATACGCTTCGTCGCTGCGGGAAAGCACAGCATTACAGTAGTCACGGGCTTTTTGGTCGTCTGAGAGAAAGGCAGGAATCTCTGCCTGGGCAACTTCCTCCTTCTGCAACACCTGAATGATGGTGCGCATCTGTTCCTGCTGTTCTTTCTTGTTGTCGGCCATGAGTGATAGCGGCATCATAAAAAGTATTAGGCTGGGGATGATAAATCGAATCATAGGTTTGAGTTCTTGGGTTTTTGAGTCAATGATGGTGCAAAGATACGTTTTTTTTTAATAAAATAGCAAATTCGAATAAAAAAACGAGAAAAGATGGCATTCCTATAGATAATGGTGGAATGAACCCTATACGTTCTTATGGTGGTTTTGGTATTCTTTCGGGCCCATTCCCTTATAGAGCTTGAAGTTGCGATAGAATGACGTACTGCTGGAGAAACCAGACTGCTCGGCAATCTCGCTGAGAGGCTTGCCCGGATTCTGGGCAATGAGCATGGCTGCATATTCTATGCGCATGCGGTTGACATACTCGTTGAACGACAGACCCATGTCAAGGTTGATGGCACGATATACGTAGTTGCGATTGGTGTTCAGCCGTTGAACGAGGTCCACAATCTTGAAGTTGGGCTGGCGGTACAGCTGTTCGCTCTCCATGATTTGCTCAATCTGCACGCGCAGGTCGTTGATGGTAGTGGTGTTGGACTCGATAATGTCGGCCTGCTGCTCGTCGTCCTCAATGTTTTCCATGCTGAAATGCTGATGATAGCCCACATAGCCAATGGCAAACAGCAGGGAGGAGAACAGTAGCGACGGTATGGCCAACATCCAAATGGAATTGCCGAACTGGTGCCGGCCGATGAGGTTGGCAGTAAAAGAGGCGATGGATGTAGCGGCGAATGCTATCAGCATATAGCGGATGGGGGCCAGCGTCTTGTCTTCAATGTCTGCATAGACTTCGTGCACCAACCTTTCGTATTTCTGAAGATAGCTGCGCCCATAGAAAAAGACGGGCAAGATGAGCATGGCAAAGAACACCTTGCACACGTCGTGGATGAAAACCTGCCTCATGGTCAAAGGAGTCATGCCTTCGTATCCGCCGTGATATAGGTAGGTGCTGATGAACTGGCCTGTCTCTTCTTCCGACATGCTCAGGTAGGTGAGGCCTACGGCTGTTCCACCTGCAATGGCAGGAACCAGCAGCATGTGTTTCAGCCGACTATGTTCGTAACGGGTGGTCAGCGAGCAGATGTAGAGGAAATAGAGAGGATAGACGGCCAGGTTGGCAGCGCAATACAATGTGTCGGTGAAGGGAATGATGGTCGTTTCGTGATTGAAGAATGCACAGTGGCCAAAGTAGAGCACTGTGGCCGTCAGCATGAAGGCCAGCAGATGCAGGCGCGGACGGTTCTTGCCGTCCTGGTGCAGTTCGAAGACCAGCATGATGCTCCAGAACAGACAGACGAACATGGGCATCGCCGTGAAAATCATTGCTTTCATGTATGCAAAGGTAAAGCTTTCTTATAAAAGAAAACGATGCTTTTATATAGAAATTGCGAATTTGAATGATTTTTGTGTGCTTCTGAATGATTGTTTTGTGAATATGAACTATTTTTCTATGAAATTGTAAACACATATTAATAAAAAATGCTGTATTTTTGCAATCGTAAATGTATTTAAATTTCGCGCGTATGAAAAGAAACTTACTCGTTATGGCCATGTTGGTCTGCACAGGCCTTGTTAATGCACAATGGATGCCCATGGATGTGGTGCCGGCACAAAGGGGCGAAATGCCAGTTGTCGATCAAAGTACCCCACCTGTAGAACCTGCCGTTCGTCCGCTGACGCTTTGGCTTTCGAAGGTGACGGCCTGGACGGTCGATGCAGTCCCCGATATCTATGCGGAGCTGAGTTGCTCCTTCTCTACTGAAGAATATGGAGCAAACTCGATGTCACTGGAAGAACGTCTGGAGGGACAGGAAAACTGGACTGTCCACACGAGCAGTATCAGGGGTGGCGTTTCCGTAGTCCTTAAATCGACTCGCGAATACCGCTTGAAGCTGAATGACGGCCCTCGTCAGGGAGAGTGCTCCAACGTGGTGAAGGCCGAGATGCCGACCCTCTTTACGAAGTTCAACGGCTATACTGACGGGCGTGATGAAAACGCGCTGGTCAACGAACCCATCCAGGCCACCATCGACCTGCGTATGCGTGCGCTCGACTATCACGGCGGCAGCAGTTATGACAAGAGCCAGTATACCGACTATGATGACAGCAACAATTACTTCCGTTATCGCTGGTATCTCATGAATCCCTATACCTATGAGATGAAACCCATCGAAGGTGCCAACGAACGCTACTATACGCCAAAGATGGCTGACCTCGGCTATATGCTGGTGCAGCGTATCAGTGGCGATAACGTCCATTGCAGTTTTGATATCTACGAGATGTACGGGGTGGTGGAGATGGCTGTTCAGGTGTCGCTGAAGGCTGCAGCCGACGATGGTTTCATCGTGAACACCAACTACGATGTTCCTGAGTCGAAGCTCGTGCTTTATAGCTATGATTCGGAACAGAGTGAGCTCACTGCCGTTCCGACGCAGGTCACTAAGCGCAAGGCCGGACAGTATGCCATTAAGTGTGATGCTGAGAACTACCTGAATAGCGTGCTGGATTTCACTGATGACGTGAAGGGGCAGGGCTATAAGTTGTGGATGCGTATGGAGCGTATGGGCTATGGTGGCAATTCCTATCGTGAGATGTACCTTGAGGAGTATTTGGTCAAGATGCCGTTAGTGGTAGGAGCCAAGTTTGGCGAAAACGTGCTGCCCACAACATTGGAACTCTATTCTCGCAACCTCTTTGGCGATGGCTACAGTCTGGCTCAGTCGGCAGAATTGACAGCCGATGCCGAGGGCGGTGTCGTTAACTTTGAGCCGCTCTTTAAGAATGAATACCTGTTGTTGGCCAAGGGCACAGAGACTACCGATCCTACCTACTATCCCAATGTGGTGTTCCAGAATCAGGCTACCCCGATTGAAGTCAGTTTCCAGAACTGGTTTAACTCTGAGTCGCTAATCATTGAGGCACAGCCAGTTGGAACAATCGAGGCATCGGTAGAGCAGTTGAGAATTGCCACTACCTCGCAGCGATTCTTCTCGATAGACGGCCGTCAGGGACGTGTGCGTGGATTGAACCTCGTGCGTCTGAGCGATGGCAGCGTAAGAAAAGTGATGATACGGAAATAGTATGTATATGATTAACCAAATAAATAATAAGACGATGAAAAAATTCTACTTGCTATTTTTGGCGCTGATGGGCACAATGACCATCCATGCGCAGAACGCCCACCAGCCGCAGGCGGTGGAGCCGGGTACCAAGGGCGCGCTGCCCGAGGTGCAAGCTGTTGCTCCTGCACGTGAAGGTGAACTTCCCATACTGAATCTGTCGGATGTGGGCTACGATCCCTTTATCATCAATGGCTATGTAGATGTCAGAGCCAATCTCTCGTGGCCTATGGTATCAGAGGTAGGCTGTGAGTATTACACCATCCAGTACAGGAATCATGGCGATGGAGAATGGACTACGTATAAGGAGGGCGACACCCCCCGGCAATTTGCTGACCGTACGGTGGGCATGCCTATGTACATCTATGGACAGACCGACTATCGTCTGGCACTCCATGGCGGACAGTACGACGGTTATGTGTCGAACATTGTGACAGCTCGGCCTCTCTCCATGTATTCACGCTACAGAGGCTGGTCGGAGGAATCAACCATCGAGCATTGCATGGTGGGATATCCTATCGGCGATGAGCTCTCCTTCTTTGCCGATACTTATAAGGACGGTTCAATCACGGAATATAGCAACGAGGACGGCTATTTCACCTATCAGTGGTACCGTCGTAACCCCAATAACTGGGACATGGAGAAGATAGAGGGCGCCACCACTATCAACTACACTCCTACGCTTGAGGATGCCGGCTATCAGCTGATTATCGAAGTGGGCGGTGACAAGGTGCATTGCGACTTCATACTGCGCCATCCGCTCAACGGAGTGGTGTGTGTACCCGTTCAGGCCTCCATGGCCTATATCGGTGCCGACGGCTTTGTGTTGAATACCGATTATGTGATTCCCAATCCGAAGACCATGATTACACGTACGATATCATGGGATGAAGATGCTGCCCCGTTCGACTCCACCTGCATCAGTGAGCGCAAGCCTGGCCAGTATGTGTTCCGTCTGCCTCAGGAGGAGTATAACTTCGGCATCTATGATTTCTCCAAGCCGGGTTACTTCCTCACTTTCTATTATGAAATGATGGAAATGTATCGTGAGGTGCAACCGATGGGCGACCGCTATAAGGCACCTTTGGCTGTGAAGGCCGAATATAATGGTGCTACCGTAGCAACCACTATTGATATCATCAGCAAGAACATTGATGATGAGTGGACAGTTGTTGCATCGAAGTCGATGGAGGATGCTGTCGACGGTGTTCTGGAATTTACTGATTCCGTCGGAATGGACATACTTTTCCAGCGTCCTTGCTATGTGAAGGCTCGCGCTACGGATACCACAGCCGATACCTTCTATCCCAGCGCATTGACCATGAGTGCTGCACAGACCGTGACACCTGGCTATGATGACAAATGGGAGCCTGTGCAGGTGACGATTGAGGTGAAGAGTCAGGCTGAAGGAGTGGAGCATATCACGGCTGCCGCTGCTGCCAAGCAATACTATACACTCGACGGCCGTCGCGGTCAGTCACGCGGTCTGAATATCATCCGCATGAACGACGGATCAATGAAGAAAGTGATAATGAAATAAGTGGAAATAAAGAAGATTATAAAGAAGATTGAATCACAGTTATCTGAAAAGAAGGAGTCCCTGGCTGGCAAGCACCGGTCAGGGACTCTCGTTTCTATACGCTCACTTCGGCCTTGATGTGAGGCCAGGGGTCGTAGCCTTCTAACTGGAAGTCCTCGAACTGGAAAGCGAAGAGGTCTTTCACGTCGGTGTTGATTTTCATAATGGGTAGCTTGCGTGGCGTGCGCGTCAGTTGCAGACGGGCTTGTTCCAAGTGGTTCAGGTAGAGATGGGTGTCGCCAGTGGTGTGGATGAAATCACCTGGCTCCATGTCGCACACCTGAGCCATCATCATACAGAGCAGGGCATAGGAGGCGATATTGAACGGCACGCCAAGGAACGTGTCGGCCGAGCGCTGGTAGAGCTGGAGCGACAGGCGCTGTTTGCCGCCTTCCTCCTTGGGCGGTGCTACATAGAACTGGAACATGGTGTGACAGGGGGGCAGGGCCATCTTGTTCACTTCGGCCACGTTCCATGCCGAGACAAGCATGCGTCGGGAGTTGGGATTATTCTTCAGCTGGTCGAGGATAATCTTTATCTGGTCGATGGAGCCACCGTCGTAGTCGGGCCACGAACGCCACTGATGTCCGTAGACGGGCCCCAGTTCACCGTTTTCGTCGGCCCATTCATTCCATATCCTTACGCCGTGTTCCTGAAGCCAGCGCACGTTGGTGTTGCCTTGCAGGAACCATAGCAGTTCGTAGATGATACTTTTCAGGTGCAGTTTCTTTGTGGTAAGCAGGGGAAAGCCCTCTTGCAGGTTGAAACGCATCTGGTGGCCGAACACGCTCAGTGTGCCTGTTCCCGTGCGGTCGCCTTTCTCTGCACCTTCGCGGAGAATGCGGTCAAGCAAATCCAAGTATTGTCTCATATCAGGAATTGATGTTATGTGTCAGCTATTATCATGCCGAATGCCTGTTTGCATTCTGCTTTGCAAAAGTACACAAAAAATCGAAAAGCGTCAAATAAAATTTTGTCATTTGACTTTTTTGTCTTATTTTTGCATTGTTAATCGCAATTATATCAGTAAAGGATATGAAAAGCCGTCGATTCTTATTAGCCGTTATGCTGTTGTGCAGTATTTTGACAGGGGCTGCACAGGATAGCCGTCAGTATGCTTCTTCTGTTTTTGGCCTTGGCCTCGCCTTGGATGTCAATGCCAATGGACTCCATAGTGGGCGATACAAGGAGAGCCAAGTACCCGACAAACCAGCCTTTTCGTCGAGTGCCGTAATGATGGTTCGTCTGGGAAGAGCCGTCGATGTGTTCAACCTGAGTGTGGGTTTCGGCTATCGTGGTTTCTTCGACCAGGCTCCTCCTCATGAGTTCGTCTATAATCCTTCGTACAGTGATTATCTGCTTTATTCCAGAGATCATTCCGAGAATAAGGACGGGAGCGAGGTGCGTCCTCTGGGCGGACAGCTTGTTTTTCCTGCCGAGTTACATGTCAACCTAGCTCGTTTGGGCGATGAGGCCTCGTTTTTCATCGGTTGTGGGATTGAGTATGGCTTGCGGGTCTATCAGCCCAAGCGTTACGAAGAATATTTTGGTGCCCATGTCCTGAATGCCGGCAGTCTGTCTTACCAGCCTATGGTAGGTGTGGCTTTCGATATGGATGCTATTGGTCTGACGCTCTCGCTTTATTATCGTAGGTATGTCCGCAATGCGTTCAATACCGCTGACCTTCCTATCGACAAGTTCCGTCGCAACTATCTGGGATTGCAGGTTGCCCTTACTGTTGGCAACTATTAAGTAAAATTGGGGAAACCGTCAGGTCAAGAGGACTGGCTGGTATTCATCGGGTACGTATGTGCTCTTGATGCGCCACTCTTTAGGATAGAGGTTGTTGGCGCGGTTGCCTATATTCTTGACCAGTCCGAGCGGATGGCCCATGAACGTTATCTCGACGAGGCCGCGAGGCGTGTCGGGGGGTAGGGTGAGGGCTTCCCCCCGAAGGTAGCTGATGGCTGTAAGGTAGTCAACATCGCAGCGCTCAGAGGTGTCCGTGGGTGATAGAGGAGAGAGGAGAGCTCTCTCCTCTATCCACTCTCCTCTCTCTCCTCCCCTTTTAGGGGAGGTTGGGAGGGGTCTTTCTCTCCTCTCTCCACTATTTTTCCTCATCACGGCCATGAACAGGCCCTCGCCATGGGTGTAGCCAGGGATGAAACGGTAGACGGGAACATTGAATCCCTTGAGCAGTGAGCCAGTAATGCCCCATTTCTCTTGGGTTTCAACGGCTAAAGGCTCAGCTCCCAGTTCCTCAATCATCCAGCGCACGTTTTCCTCGTCCTCCTTCGTATTATAGGTACACGTACTATATATGAATAGTCCGCCGTCGTCCAGGCACTGCCAGGCATCGCTGACAATCTCGCGCTGCAGCTGCTGACAATGCTCCACGTTCTTCAGGCTCCATTCCTTCACACTGTCGGGATCTTTGCGGAACATACCCTCGCCCGAGCAGGGTACGTCGCAGAGGATGAGGTCGAAGCGCAGTTTAGACTTGCGGTAGTCCTTCGGGTAGCAACAGGTGACGAAATGACGGTCATAGCCCCACTTTACGACGTTCTCCAGCAGGATGCTGGCACGCTTGCGGTTGGGCTCGTTCGAATAGAGTGTGCTGCCTTCAGGCAGGGCCGAGCGCATCAGTGTCGACTTGCCGCCAGGAGCTGCACATAGGTCGAGTGCCATAACGGGGTGCGAGGGCAAATGCTGACGCAACACTTCGTCGAGGAACATCGACGAAGCTTCCTGTACGTAGTAGCAGCCAGCATGCAGCAAAGGATCGAAGGTGAAGTTCGGTCGGGTAGGGAGGTAGTAGCCGTTAGAACACCAAGGAACAGCCTTCTTGGCCGTCTCGGGTTGTTCGGAGGGATTGGGGAGCACTATATTTTGCCCCAGTCGTGGGAGGATGGAGGGGACTTTCTTTGGGTTCATCCTGATGCTTACGGGCGATTCCTCATCGAGAGCTTTGACGAAGTGTTCGAAACGTTCCTCACCAAAGACAGGACGGACAAGTTGTATGAAATCGTCAGGTAATTGCATATCCCTCTATATTATTCTACTAATCCTGATGCCTCAGAAGAAACAGGCACAATGTCTTTCTTCTTCTCTTGCTGGGGGAGCGTTTCGAACAGACCGTAGGTGGTACGCAGCACGATAAATTCCGTTCGGCGGTTCAGCTGGTTGCAGATTTCCTGCTTCTCTTCATCCTTCAGGGCGGTGATGAACTCTTCAGTGAGTACATCGCCCTCCTTCAGCCAGTCGTATTTCTCCGTCAGCTTGCGCTTGATGACCTTCGGCTTCTCCTTGCCGTAGCCTACGGGGGTCAGACGCAGCGAGTCGATGCCATGCTCCGTCAGATAGTTCACCACGCTCTCTGCACGCCTCTGCGACAGCCGCTGGTTGTAGCTCGCAGAGCCGCGATAGTCGGTATGGGCCGACAGCTCGATGGTGATGTGGGGGTTCTCGTTGAGCAACGTGATGAGCTTGTCGAGTGCCTCGGTCGACTCGGGGCGTAAGGTGGCTTTGTCAAAATCATAGAAGATGTTGTCAATGAGCACAGGAGCCGTGATAGAGGCCAGCGGGAACTGCAGCACATACTCCTGTGACTCCTTTACGGTGTCTACCTTCAACTGTTCCTTGTGGTTCAGGAATCCCTTGCAGGTACCGAGGAACACATAGTCGATGCCGGGCTGAATCTCCTGTGTGAACGAACCGTCGCCTTTCACGCTCAGCTTCTGGTTTGTTCCGTCGTTGCCCACCATGTAGACCACCGCCTCCGGCAGTTCGTAGCCGTCCTGTTCATACACCCATCCCTTCACGGTCTGTACCACCTCGTGCTTCTCGAATGAATAGATATGGTCCCAACCGCGGGCATCGCCTCGGTTGGAGCAGAAGAAGCCGCGGTTATGCAGTCCCTCGAAGGTCATACCGAAGTCGTCTCCCTGTGAATTCAGAGGGAAGCCAGGGTGCTCTAACTCGTAGGCCCCTCCCGTCCCCCCCTTGGGGGGGTGGGGTACGCCAGCGGGATTGTTATCCCCCTCAGAGGGAAGAGCCTGATTAGGCAGGCTGTCTGTCTGTCCCCCAACGGAGGATGAGAGGGGGTCTGTTGGCTTTGCAATAAAAATGTCCAGTCCGCCCATCCCGGGATGGCCGTTGGAAGAGAAATACAGGTCGCCGTTGGGACGGAAGGTGGGAAACATCTCGTCGCCCGGTGTGTTCACAGGCGCTCCGAGGTTCTCCAAGGCTCCTATGCCCGAGGTGGTGAGCTGTGCGCGCCAGATGTCCAGTCCGCCCATGCCGCCTGGCATATCACTCACGAAGTAGAGCCACATGCCGTCGGGAGAGATGGCAGGATGGGCAAAGAGCGACAGCGTGTCCTTGGTTATCTGGAACTCCTGCGCCTTGCCCCATGAGGCATCGCTGCGGTTCGATGTGAAGATCTGGGCAAAGCGCGGATAGCTGGGGTCGGTCTTGCACACGGTGAGGTACATCGTCTTTCCGTCGGGCGAGAAGCAGCAGGCACCCTCGTCCTGCTCGGTGTTCAGCTCGCTCTCTATGGTCTCGGGCTTCAGCCAGTTGCCTTTCTCGTCTTTGTAGCTGACGAAGATGTCGCTGGGCTTGGTGCCGGTGATGCCGCTCAGCTCGTCGCCCACAGCCTGGTTGCGTGTCGACGAGAAATACAGCTGGTCGTAGTCGTCGCCTGCCAGCATGGGCGAGAATTCGGCACGGCGCGAGTTGAACAGGTCCTGCCGTTTTATTTCATAGCCCGACAGCGCAGCGTCGGCCTTCCATTTCGGAGCCATGCGTGCCGACTCCAGTCCAGTCTTGACGAGAGTGGAGAGAGGAGAGAAAGACCCCTCCCGGCCTCCCCTGAGAGTGGAGGGGGAAGAGGAGTGTGGTGACTCGCTGATACCTAGACTGTCTGTGAGTGCCAGGAATGTCTTCTCCGCCTCTTTATAGCTGCCGTTCTTCAGCTGCAGCTGTCCCAGGTAGAACATGCTCAGCGTGTCGGCCTGTTTGTAGCGCACGGCATTGTTATAGGCAGCCATGGCTTTCTGTGTGTAGTTGATGCGGCGGTAGCAGTCAGCCATCTTCAGTGCCCTCTGTCCGCGCAGGGGCTTGTCTTTGGCCCGTGTCTGCGAATAGGCTTTCTTGTATTGGCTGGCAGCATCATAGTATTCTCCAAGGGCGAAGAACTTGTCGCCCTTCTTCATCGCTGTTTCGGCACCGCACGAAGCCAGCAGTACCATCCCCAGCACTATATATAATATGGTGAATACCTTGTGCATACCCTATTATAACGCTCACTTCTGGCATATTATTGCATTTTTCCATGACCTCCTTACTTTCGTCTGAACTGAAGGGGAGTCATGCCGAAATGATCCTTGACGTATTTGCCAAAGAAAGAGGGATTGGGGAAGGCGAGGCGGTCGCAAATCTGTTTGATGCTAAGGTCGGTCTGACGCAAGTAGTAGCGGATGTCCTCCAGCACCTGTTCCGTTATCCATTCGTTGGCGGTCTTGCCGGAATTCTTCTTGCAGATAGCTGTGAGGTATTTCGGTGAGATGCATAGTTCGTTGGCATAGTCGTTAACCGTACGATGCTTTACGTCGCTGGAGTGTAACAGGTCGAGAAAACGCTGGAAATGCTGTTCGTTCCCTCTTTCGTTCCCTGTCTCGGGTAATAAAAGAAGTTTCATAGCGCCACAGAGGGCGAGAATGGCGGCGCGGAGCAGTGACTGGATGATATCGGTGTGTAGGGGATTGTCCTTACCCTTTGCGATGGTCAGTGTCAACATGTCGTAGAAGTGGGTGTAGAACATGATTTCATCTTCGTCCATCGTGACAATATGGAGGCGATGGATATACATAGTTTCGTTCCAGATGTTCATTTTCTCACGTAAGAAACTCTGCAGGATGCGGTTGGTGAGGAACATGGCCTTCAAGTTGAAGTCAGGACTGACCATTACATCCGTTACTGTGACGTTCTGCGGCACAATGGCCACTTGGTTTTTATGCAGTTCCATCTGTATACCATTCATCTGTGCCTGCACCTTGCCGCTGGTACAGATGACGATAGCATTCATAGATACATGAGCAGATTTTACCTCAGCAAACTGCTGGATGCTGTCTACCACCACGATATCATTGTCAGAATAGCCTATCTGGATGTCCTCATTATTGGCTAATGTCTGAATGGTTATCTCTTCTTGCTGCTTCATTCTGCAAAGATAATCATTATTTCCCTGCTTTTCATGTTTTATTTGATGTAAATTATGTTTGTTTTGGAATCTTAATGCCGAATTGATAAGATATGAGGTGAAATCAAACATAGATAATGATCGATTTTACACTACCTTTGTGGCCAAAACAAGAAATTAAGTTATGAAAAAGGTATTATTCTTAGCTATTGGCTGTTGCCTATTAGCTGTTAGCTGTAGTGAGAAGAATGAGCAGAACGCAAAGGCTTCTATCAGAGTTAAAACAGAGGTAGCGACGACTACCACAAGTACTAATGGACAAACGTATGTAGGCATTGTCGAGGAGCGTGAGGCTACCGCCGTAAGCTTTACAAGCATGGGGGTAGTGAAACGCATGCTGGTGAACGAGGGACAGTCAGTGGCAAAAGGACAGCTGATTGCCGAGATGGACGATACGCAGGCCCGTAACCTGCTTAGCGGTGCTGAGGCTCAGATGGCACAGGCCAACGATGCCTTGGAGCGCTACAAGATGCTGCACGACAACGGATCGCTACCCGAGGTGCAGTGGGTAGAGATACAGAGTAAAGTGGCTCAGGCGAGGTCGCAATGGGAAGTAGCGAAAAAGAATCTGGCCGACTGCCGACTCGTGGCTCCTGTTAGCGGCATTGTAGGCAAGCGTCTGGTAGGTGCTGGCGAGACGGCGTTGCCCTCACAGGCGATAGTCAGCATTCTCGACATATCGACCGTGAAGGTAAAGGTGTCCATACCCGAGGCCGAAATCAGCGGCATTGGCGCTAATACCCCTTCTGTCATCAAGGTGGAGGCCGTTAAGGGTAGCTTTAACGGTGGCCAAATAGAAAAAGGTGTGCAGGCCGATGCACTCACACATACTTACGATATTCGCATCCATGTGGCCAACGCCGGGTGCAAGCTGTTGCCTGGCATGGTGGCATCGGTTCAGTTTGCTGCAACTGAGTTGCTGCCTACGGGAGAGCTTTCGGTGCCAGTGACGGCTGTACAGCGTAAGGCCGACGGCAGCCTGTTCGTATGGACAGTAAGCAACGACAGTACGGCTCATCGGGCTACCGTGACCATTGGCCAGACTCAAGGCAACTATGTGACCATCCAGGAGGGACTGAACGTTGGCGATTGCCTCGTCACAGAGGGCTACCAGAAACTGAGCGAGGGAAACAGGGTCGTTTTTTAATGCATAATTCATAATGCATAATTCATAATAACATGGGAAGTAAAATGGATTGGCTAAAGTGGCCATTGGAGCACTACTCTATATCGCTGCTCATCGTGGGCATCCTGTTCGCGATGGGCATCTACGGCATGTACGTGATGCCGAAGGATGAATTTCCGCATGCTACCATTCGGCAGGGAGTGGTGGTGGCTTTGTATCCGGGGGCAACATCCGAGGAAGTGGAACAGCAGGTGGCACGTCCGCTGGAGCGCTATCTTTTTACCTATGGTGAGGTGAACCGTGTGAAAACCACCACGCAGTCGCAAAACGGCATGTGTATCGTGATGGTAAGGTTGAACGACGACGTGAACAACAAGGATGAGGTATGGTCGAAGATTAAGCATGGACTGAATGGCTTTAAGGCACAACTGCCTGGCGGTGTGTTGGCCATTGTGGTGAACGATGACTTTGGTAACACGTCGGCTCTGCTCATCGCTATTGAGAGCGACCAGCGAAGTTCTCGTGAGCTGAAACAATACAGCGACGATCTGAGTGACCGGTTGCGTCGAATCCCGTCGGTAGCGAATGTGAAACTTTTTGGTGAACAGAAAGAGCAGATCAGCCTCTATGTCGACCGTCAGCGACTGCAAGCCTATGGCATAGGTCAGCAGATGCTCTTTTCACGTTTGCAAGCTCAAGGCATCACTACCATGAGCGGCAGCATCAGCGATGACGACCAGCAGATACCTATCCACGTAGAGGCTCAGGAGAACTCGGAGGAGGAAATCGCCAACCAGATTATCTTCAGCGACCCCATGACGGGTAAAGTGACCAGAGTGCGGGATGTGGCCCGTGTGGTGCGAGAATATGAACTGATGTCGAGTCGTATCGAACAGGACGGTCACCCGTGTGTGCTGCTGTCGATGGAAATGACACCAGGCAATAACGTGGTGCAATATGGGCGGGAGGTTGATAAGGTGCTAAGCGACTTCCGCCTGAACGAACTGCCTGATGATGTGAAGGTGATTCGCATTGCCGACAAGCCTAAAGTGGTGGCTATGAGTGTGAGCGACTTCCTGCGCGACCTGCTCATCTCGATGTTGATAATCATCTTAGTGATGATGGTGCTGTTTCCCATTCGTTCTGCTATCGTAGCTGCTATCACCATCCCACTGAGCACCTTCGTCAGTGTGGCCATTATGTATATGATGGGTATTGAACTGAACATCGTGACGCTGGCGGCATTGATTGTGGTGTTAGGAATGATTGTCGACAATTCGATTGTGGTCATCGACGGCTATCTGGAATACTTAGGTAAAGGATTCGAACCAAGGGATGCTGCCATCGAGTCGGCACGCCAGTATTTCATGCCGATGCTGTTGGCTACCATCTGCATCTGCGCCATCTTCTATCCCTTCCTTATCACGATGAAGGGTGTGTTCCACGACTGTTTAGAGGACTTTCCTTTCACCATCACTATCAATCTGATGGTGTCGCTGTTCCTGGCAGTAACGGTGATCCCGTTCTTGGAGACAAAGCTTATCAAAAGACCCACCCCCCAGCCCCTCCCTGCAGGGAGGGGAGTGGTTACCTCTTTTGCCGATAATACTGATGACAAAACTATCTACTCCCCTCACTTACAGGGAGGGGCCGGGGGTAGGTCTGCGATTACCAAGTGGGTGCAGAAGACATACGATAAGGTGTTGGATTGGACCTTCACTCACCCTTGGGTGACCATCGGTGGAGGCATCGGCGTGATTCTGCTGTCGAGCCTGATTGTCCCCACACTGAAGATTCGTCTGTTTCCATTCGCAGACCGCGACCAGTTTGCCGTAGAGATTTTCCTGCCCGACGGCAAAGGACTGGCAGAGACGGAAGCGATTGCTGATTCTGTACAACATGTGTTGCAGAAGGATGAGCGCATCACTGGCATTACAGGTTTCATCGGTTGCTCGTCGCCACGCTTCATGGATGCCTATGCGCCTCAGATGGCTGGCAATAACTATGCGCAGTTCATTGTGAACACGAAGAGCGACAAAGCCACGCTTGACCTCTTGGCCCAGTATCAGCCTCAGTTGAGCGAGGCGTTCCCCAATGCCTATGTTAAGTTCAAGCGGTTGGACTATCTGGAGGTGAACGAGTTGGAGTATCGCTTCTATGGTGACAACCTCGACTCGTTGCATATCGTCGCTGAACAACTGATGGAGCGTATGCGGGAGATGCCTGAGCTGGAGTGGGTGCATACAGACTTCTTCCAGCCTTATCCCATTATCAATGTGACGCTCGACCCTGTTACGTCTGCGCAGTTGGGCGTAACACGCACCTCTGCACAATTGGCACTTAGCGCTACCAGTAGTGACTTGCGTGTAGGCCAGATTTGGGAAGGCAATTATGAACTGCCCATCGTCGTGAAGGATGATGCCGATATGACATTTTCGGATGTGGCCAATCTGGCTATCGCATCGCCAGCGTCGATGGTATCGGGTGGTGTGCACAACACCAATTCTACTGTTCCGCTTCGACAGATTGCGAAGGTACAGCCCAAGTGGAGCGAGAGCCGTATCATGCATCGTGGTGGTGAGCGCTGCATCACCGTCACGGCCCAGTTTGCCCAGGGCGTTTATACGGCTCCTGTTGAGAAGGAACTAGCCCGTATCGTGAACGAAGAAATCGACCTGCCACAGGGTGTTCGTGCTGAGGTGGGCGGTGAGATAGAATACGGCGACGAGGCTCTGCCACAGATATTCGGCGGTATTGCCATCGCGATGATTATCGTGTTCTTCTTCCTGCTGTTTAACTTCAAGAAGTATGGTATCACCATTATCTGTATGGCGGCCTTGGGACTGATGATGCCTGGCGCATTGATTGGTCTCGGACTGATGGATCGTGCTCTGGGCCTCACCTCTATCTTTGGACTCATCACTTTGATGGGAATGATTATGCGAAACGAGATTCTGATTTTCGAGCATGCCAACGACCTGATAAAGAAAGGTGTGCCTGTGAAGCAGGCTGCCTACGATGCCGGCAAGCGCCGTATGGTGCCCATCTTCCTTACCACGGCCACTACAGCCGTAGGTGTGGTGCCGATGATTATCGCCCAGAGCTCGTTCTGGATGCCTGTGGGGGTCACCATCTTTGCCGGTGGTATCGGTTCGCTCATCATGGTCGTCACCATGCTGCCAGTAGTTTATTGGAAGGTTTCGACTAAGTGAGAGAAGTAAGAGCTTGCTCTCACTTCCGAACGTGAGAAAGCTCAACGAAGTTAAAGTAAGTAGACCCACCCCTCACCCCTCCCTCGAGGGAAGGGAGTAAATAGAGTTTTTAATATTTACCGCAATGAAAAAGCAAATTATATTATCATCCCTGTTTATATTATCCCTGTTTGTATCAGCATTGTCTGCCCTGGCTCAAGCATCTGCTCCCCTCCCTTTGAGGGAGGGGTCGGGGGTGGGTCTCTCTCTTCAGCAGATCAAGGACTCTGCTCTCCATAACAACATTGCCGTCCGTAGTGCCCGTATGGGGGTTGAGGCTGCCCGTCAGCAACGCAAGGAAGCGTTTACCAAGTACTTTCCAAATGTCAGCGGTACGGGCCTGTGGTTTAATGCCAACAAGGGAATGGCGAAGATGGACATCGATCCATCGGGTATGATTTCACCAGAGTTGGGTGCCAGTCTGGCACAGATGCTGCCTGTCGAGGCACTTGCTGCCTTGGCTAATCCCGTCAGCATTTCGATGATGAAGAACGGCACCATCGGCTCGCTCATGGCTGTGCAGCCCGTATTCGCTGGTGGTCAGATTGTCAATGGCAATAGGCTCGCCAAGGTGGGTGAGGACGTCAGCCGCCTTCAGTTACAACTGTCGGAAAACGAGGTGGAGAAGACAGCCGAGCAGTATTTCTGGCAGTTGGCCTCGCTGCAGGAGAAGATGAAGACCATCGAGGCCGTAGACACCCTGTTGGCTGATATTCACAAGGATGTCGATGTGGCCGTACGTGCCGGAGTGGCTATGCCTAACGACCTGCTGCAAGTGCAACTGCGCCAGAACGGCATTGCGAGCCAACGGTTGAAACTGCAGAACGGTATCTCCATCATCCGCCTTTTGTTGTCACAATATTGTGGACTGCGCGACACATCGTTTGTCATCACCTATAAGCTGGATGTTCCGTCAGCTCTTCTTCCCCGTCAAGATCATAGTCAGGCCATCATGGGAACGCCCGAATACCAACTGTTGGGGAAGCAGGTCGAGGCTACTGACCTTCAGAAGAAAATGGCCGTTGGCCAGAATTTGCCTTCTGTGGCCGTCGGTGCTGGCTATAATTACCATAACCTAATGGAAAACGACCGTACATTCGGTTTGATCTTCGCTACTGTCAACATGCCCATTTCCGATTGGTGGGGCGGCTCTCATGCCATCAAGCGGAAGAAGATTGAACATCAAAAAGCTGTCGAGCAGTTGGCGGACAATGCCCAACTGCTACAGATCCGTATGCAGAACGCGTGGAATGGTGTTGAAGAGGCCTATCAGCAGCTTCTGCTCTCCCAGCGCAGTATTGAGCAGGCCAAGGAGAATCTGCGCATGAATCGTGACTATTATCGAGCCGGAACCTCAAGAATGAGCGATTTGCTCGAAGCACAATTGCTCTATCAGCAGTCGCTTGATAAGCATACCGATGCCTTTGCCGACTATCAGAACAAACTTCTGGAATATCGACAGGCTGCAGGATGCCAGTCTATGGAATGTTCCAAATGATGTAAATGTTGTAATGTTGTATTTTCGCAATTCCGCAGAAAATAGGGTGTAAAAGACCCCTCCCGGCCTCCCCATTGAGAGAGGAGAGAGGAGAGTGGAGAGTGGAGAGTGGAGAGAGGAGAGACTCCTCCCGACCTCCGAAACCCCTCCCTGCAGGGAGGGGATGGGGGTGGGTCTATCCCATGCAAGATGCCGTTCCCAGGGTAGTGGTGATGGCCGTGAGGATGGTGATGATGATATTGATGACGGTACGCCATGTTTCTTTTGATGATTCTTTACTCATAGTTTCAGAAGTTTAAGCGACCCCTCCCAGCCTCCCCTAAAGGGGAGGAGTGTTGAGAGTTGAGAGGGGGTCTTCATTTTTTTTATTGTTTTATTTTTCTTACGGCTCGTCCTCTACGACGCTGCCGCCGGGGTTGGGATCGTCGCTTCCGCTGCCGCTACCACTTCCGCTGTTAGCCTCTGCGATGCCGAAGGCGCTGAAGTCGGTGGTCAGTCGGGCCGCACGGGTGATGCCGTTCTTTGAGTAGAGCGAGTCGTTGCTCTGGTCGCCCAGGAAGCGCACGCGCAGGGCCTTGATGTGGGTGTCGGCGCTGTAGTCCTCCTTCTTGTTCACACCCATCGACTCTGCCGAGAGGTAGAGCGTGCCGATGCCGTCGAGCTGCACCTTGTAGCCGTCGAGCAGCAGCTCCTGGATGCAGCGCATCATCTTGCGCACGATGCCTATTACCACGTCGTCGGTGTAGACGGAGCCGTGCTCCATGATGTGCTCGGCCAGCTGCTCGGTGTCCACCCTTCCGATGTGCACCACCTTGCCGTACCACTTGCCGTAAGCCTTCACGTTCTTACGGTTCTTGTTCTGGATAGTTCGGATAAAAATCTTTCTTGCCATAGTAGTTTAGTTTTTAAGTTGGTTAGTTTTTTTTGAGTTAGTTAGTTTGAATTTTAATTATGCATTATGCATTATGAATTATGCATTATGAAATGAAATGCATTTAAGTCGACTGCTGCGCGCGTTTCAGTCAATCTCGCTGGGCGTTTTCCTTAAACTCATTCGCGATGCATCTCAAACACAACACAAAGGTACAACATTGCCGTTGCGGTCTACGAATGTTTCCCCAAGTTTTTTCAAATTTTGAAGAAACTTGAAGATGTCTTATCTTACCCATTCGGGAACGTTGCGGTTTGCTGCAATGTTGCAGTGTTGCAGTTTTCAAGTAGGTTATACGAAAGTCAAAAATTAACTCTATATTTATATATATATAAATATAGAAGTATTTTTAGGGTATGGGAATAGCTCTTGGAGAACTGCAACGCTGCAACGCTGCAACAAGTTAGACAAATTTTTGCTTAAAAAGCAAATTATCTCGCTATTTATTTGTACCTTTGTCGCAAATAAACAGAAATATGAGATTAAGCGAACTTAGTTCACTGATTAAAAGATATCAGGAGGCAAAAGATAATGGTCAGCTTCAGAATGCTTCTGAAGCGACTATGAGAGCATGGATAGACGAATTACTTTCCTTGTATGGGTGGGATGTGCAGAACACCCAGCAGGTGCTTACTGAACATACATTGAATAAGACAGAACGTGCTCGCCTGAATGAAATCGGTTCAACGAACACTCGTCCTGACTATACTTTGGTTAATGGAAAGGTAAAGTTAGCATTTGTTGATGCAAAGAGCTTGGATGTAAACATTGAGAATGATAAGAGTGTTGCATTCCAGATTCGTTCCTATGGTTGGTCAATTGGTGCTCCCTTCTCAGTCGTAACAAACTTTGAGCAACTAGCAATCTACGATTGTTCCGTAATGCCTGATGTAAATGATGATGCCAGTTTTGCTCGTCTATATCTCTTGAAATATGACCAGTATGAGGAAAAGTCAGATGTTCTAGAGACCTTCCTTTCGAGAGGCAATGTTATCAGTGGAAACACTCGGCTGGTTCATGGCAAAGGTAATGCTCTTGACGAAAAATTCTCTGCAATGCTTGGTGAAGTCCGTATAGATTTGGCGAAAGCCATTCTTAAAGACAACCAAATTGAGAACACTCAAATGCTGAGTCATTTTGTTCAGACAATTATCAATCGTGTATTGTTTATTCGAGTCTGCGAATCTCGCGATTTGGAAACCGACGGACTCTTAAAGCAGTTTGCTGAACAAGGCTTTTGGGATGCATTTAAAGCCAGCTCATATGCTGATTTCTACGAACATTATGATGGTCCAATGTTCAAAAGGATTCAAAGGCTTCAGTCGTTGACAATAGACAATGATGTCTTTGAACGTTTTCTTAACAAGTTGTACTACCCATCACCTTATCGTTTTGACGTGATTCCCTTGAAGACTCTCAGCGATATATACGACTTGTTCTTAGGATATGAATTGGTGGTTGAAGGACGCAATGTTGCTGACGCTTTGCGAGCAGAGTTCAAGAAAAGTAATGGCGCCGTAACGACTCCTGCCTCAATTGTCAATCAGGTAATAGAATGTACTATTCCAGAAACAACCCTCAGAAATCTAAGCACAGAAGAAATCTTAAAATTGAAGATAGCCGACATCGCTTGCGGTAGTGGTGCTTTCCTCGTTGGCGTATTTGACCATCTTGTAAAAGAGTTTGAAAGACGCATAGCACGCGGTGAGGAAATAGCTTCTGGCTACGTTGTGCAGGTTGATGACAAATATGTTCTTACCGTAGAAGGCAAGAGAGCTATTATCAATCATTGTCTTTACGGAGTTGACATCAACCCTGAGGCTGTTGAGGTGGCAAAGATGTCACTTTCGTTAAAGATTATCGATAGTTATATGCCATCTGATTTTGGAGCAGTCGGCATTCTTGGCTCTCAGATACTGAAGGGCGTTGGAGCTAATATAAAATGCGGCAATTCTTTAGTTGGCAATGATGTATTGAGTCTTTATCCCAGTTTGACAAATGACATTGAGCAACTGCAAGCCACAAATGCATTTGATTGGTATGCAGCATTCCCCAATGTTTTTGAAGACGGAGGTTTTGATTATGTGGTAGGGAACCCTCCATACGTAGAAGTGAAGAATTATAATCTGGCATTGCCATATATGGCTTCATACGTTAAACAGGTGTTTGCTTCTAGTAAAAATGGAAAAATAGACCTTGCCGTACCATTTATCGAACAAGGAGTTCGTCTGCTTAACGAACATGGACGCTTAGGATATATCGTTCAAAAGCGTTTCTTCAAAGCTGACTACGGTAAAGGTATTCGCAAGCTGTTGACAACAGGACATTTGCTGAATGGCATTTACGACTACGAGGAAACCAACCTTTTTGCAAATCGTATTACTTATGTGGCAATACTGGTATGCGACAGGCAAGCAGACATGAATACTCATGTTTGGTATTCCAACTCTGCCCAGCAAGGCCATCGTTTACTTCCTGCCAATACATTTACAGAGACTCCATGGAATTTCGATAACGCAGAGCTTAGTGCATTAAGGCTTCGGCTGTCAGAATTGTTGGGAACGCTTGGTGACGTATGCCACGTAAAGGTAGGCGTACAAGTTCTGTGGAATGATGCTTATCAGATAAAGGTAAGCAGAATTGCAAATGGTAATATATATGGCCATTCTGTTATCGATGAAAATGTAGAGGTAGAGGAAGCGGCTTGTCGTCCACTATTATGTAATGAGCATTTTGCACCGCTGACAAAACGCAGATATACAACATACGCCATCTTCCCTTATTCAGTAACTGATAATGGGGAGGTAACAGAATTGAGTATTTCAGATTTCAAGGCATTGTATCCGCTGGCTGGCGCATACCTCGAAAAGCACAAGTCATTAATCAAAAAGAATGTTGAGACTTTGCCTGAGATGAACGCCAATTACAATGAAATCGATCATTGGCATCTGTTCACTCGTGCTAATAATCACGGTGCCGTATATCAAAAGCTGTGTGTGCCTATGACAGCGCAATACCCACAGGCATCCGTTATTTTGGATAAGCACATTTATTGTGACAATGCAAATATGTTTTTCGTGCAGTTAAATGAAATCAGCGAGACCAATCTTTATGCGCTTGCCGCTATCATCAACTCAACGATATTCAATACATTTGCCCGTTCAATAGCAAATCCCCAACAAGGAGGGTACTACAAATTCAACAAACAATTCCTTGATCCTGTCCCTGTACCAAAAGACGAACTGTTAAATGGTAGCAGACGTATTACACGACTTGCCAATATTGCACGACAAATAGAACGCACCAACGAGCAATTACGCAATGCTGTTGGTGGTCAGATATCTGGATTGGAAATCGCGTTACGCAACCTTTGGGCAGAACTAGACCAGTTGTGTGACAAGCTCTATGGACTTACAAGAGAAGAAAAAGCTTTAGTTTATCAGACACTACGATTTGACAGGAATCCTTATGGACAAGAAGATAAATACGCTCATTAAGAACTATTCCGACAATGCTGATTTGATGAATAAGCTTGTCGTGACGGCCTTCCTTAGATGTTACAGTCTCGAGGCAGGAAAGGGATTTCTTGCTCAGTTTATAGATAAGGAGCCAGATGTGGAAGTGCTTCCAAACGCTCTTTCACTCGAAGATGTTATAACCATTTTTGAGCTTGCCATACCTGGGGCAGAGCGTACAGCTAATGGTGCAGTTTACACCCCAAGTTATATTCGCAACTATATCGTGGGACAAGTTCTGCACTCAATTGCAAAGCCCCTTGATGAATGCTTATGTGCAGACATTGCATGTGGTTGCGGAGCTTTCATATATACTTTGGCAGAAACTATCCACGAACGCACTCAGGCTTCATTTGCTGCCATATACCATCACCTCTACGGTGTGGACATCAGCGAAATGAGCATAACCAGAGCAAAAATACTACTCTCGTTAGTGGCATTGCTTCATGGAGAGATTATTGAGGATGAAGATTTCAATTTGTATTGTGGCAATTCTCTAACATTCGATTTCATAGGTCTGCCAAACATTCAAGAGAATAGCGGCTTCGACATTGTTGTTGGAAATCCGCCATACGTGCGTTCTAAACACATTGATGCCGACACCAAGCAACTGCTGCCTCGTTGGCAAACATCACGTGTGGGTAATGCTGATTTATATATTCCTTTCTTTGAGATAGGTATGTCTGTGCTGTGCGATAATGGTATTTTAGGCTACATCACCGTTAATACGTTCTTCAAGAGTGTGAATGCACGAGCCTTGCGAAGATATTTCCACGAAAACCAAGTGAGTCTTAGTATCATCGACTTTGGCGAGCAATTAGTATTCAAGAAGAAACTGGCTTACACCTGCCTTACTTTCATTTCTAAGACACAAAGAGATTCGCTACTCTATACTAGAGCAGAATTGGCTGAGGTAAAGGCCCAGAATAATTTTGTCTATAGTCGTATCAATTACAATATCTTGGATGACCATAGAGGATGGAATCTGAATCACAGCGAAGTTCTGAACAATATTCGCCTGATAGAGAATGCAGGTGAAGCACTTGGAGATTTATACGTCATAAAGAACGGCATAGCAACGCTGGCAAATGATGTGTTTATCTTCCGTCCCACACGAACAGATGATAGTTTCTATTACCTTACTCGTGAAGGTCGTGAATATCCTATTGAGAGAGGCATCTGCCGAGACATTATTAAACCAAACATTTTGAAAACAGAAGCAGAGATAGCCGAAAAGGAAGAAAAGATAATCACTCCATACGATGACAATTCTAATGTAATAGCAGAGGATTTCTTTATTAGAAATTATCCCAAAGCATACGCTTATTTACAGTCATGTCGGGAAGTTTTGGATGCTCGTGACAAGGGTGAAGGTGATTATGGCGCTTGGTATGCATTTGGACGTACACAGGCTATTGCCGACAGCGGAAGGAAGTTACTCTTCCCATATATGAGTGACCTACCACATTTCGTTTATATGCCTCAAAGGGATATGATGATTTACTGCGGTTATGCTATTTATAGTGAATCTGAAACTGAACTTTTGTTCCTAAAACGAGTTCTTGAATCAAGTGTATTCGACTATTACATGAGACATACCAGTAAGCCCTATTCAACAGGTTACTATTCATACGCCAAGAACTATGTTAAGTCGTTTGGTATTTATCCATTCAGCGAGGAGCAAAAGCAACACTTGCTTTCTTTGACATCGAAAGCAGAAGTGGATGAGTATCTAAGAGAGATTTATAGGGTGGCAATTTAAAGGTTTTATGGCACAATTCGCACATTACTATATCAAATATAAGCATGATTTTGCCCCATACGAATGGGAGAAACGACAACAGCATCTGGGTGCTCTCTTCGAAAAAGACGAGAGCATCGAGTTTTCTATGGGCGAAGGTGAAGGACGCCAGCTCTACGCAAAGTACGGACTGACAGATGATGAAATTGTCTTTATTGATTCGATGATTAAACCCATATAAGAAATCACACGAAGCGATTTTTTTTCCAAGAACGATTATTTCATCAGTATGACAAAATATAGTGATTTTATTAAACAAGGAAATGAAGTCTGCTACAATGGGAAAAAAGTTGTAGTAGACGAAGGCATAAACTCTCATGTGTGGGGTTGATTTCTGACGACTGGCAGCCTATAGATTTGTCGATAGCAGAAAGAGGTTATCTGGCTGATGAGATTGCAAGTCGTCTGAAGATAAAAAACAAATGGATAGTTTTAGGAAAACTATGGGGTCAAAAACCTGAAACACTCCGTCAAGGGAACAATAAAGCAACTGGACAAGCAAAAACAGGTCTCTTCATAGAAAAACTAAAAAGAATTTTGGGCTAATAATCAGCTATATAGAACAATCCGTACCTACTACGTAGTAGGTATATTTTTTGGATTTTGTTTTATTTTGCACCCGCATTGGAGAAAATCCGATGTGGGCTTTTGTTTGCCCTTGCTTTTTGGGGAACCGGTGCGTATATTGCAACCAACAGGCCGCAGTCTATCGTTAGGTGGGCAAATTGGATCTAATAATAGAGTTGAGAATTTTACGAAAAATAGTATGAGTATCAGTAGAAAACTTATGTTTTTCATCAGCAGTGTGTTGACGTACTTTTGCATAGTAAACCTGAGAGTGATAGTGACTTAAATGGAAGAAAATGGAAGAAAATGGAAGCAAAGTTTCGGAAACGGAAAATTGATTTTCCAACTTCTGTAAATTTGCAGATTATAAAATTGAGGTGGTAAACCTCAAACATAAAATCATCCGAGTGATGTGAGCCGAGAAGCCTCATGAGTTAAACGGGCCGGCCGTTTCAAAGCTTTCTCACTCACAAGTTGAACAAACTAAAACTCGGAGATTATGACGAAAAGTTTGAAACAAGTCCGTCCTGAGGACTTTGACGTGAACGCGCTAATGGCGGCTGCACGAGAAGGAAGACTATATGTTGACGTGAGTAAGAAAGAGGTCAGCAGGGATATTATAATTAAAGATGTTCGTGCGTATGTAGGACGAATCAAAACACTTGTTACCAAAGAATTTAGGTCGTCGATTGATGACCTTTGGGAACAAATATTCTCTACAGAAGATTTTGTGCAGCTCCTGACGCCAAGTTGTAAGGCTAAGAAGTGTCGGGACTTTAACAAGTACAACGTGATGCGTATCATTGGCGTTTTGCGCGAAAAGGGTGTGTACGAGTACTATAACGACAGCAAATACAATGCTCTCCTGGAGCAGACGGACAAGGATACACCTTACAGAAAATATCTCAGTATGGGGCTGGAACAACATCATTTGCTTGTGACGATTAGGAAAATCGTGACCCAATATCAACTTTAACTTTTTGGTAAAATGGTTCCTTTTTTACCAACTTGAAATACATCGTACCTTTGCACCTGGAACCCCATAATAGCGGGGAATAAAGAAAATGCAGGTTAGTATTTTAAAGGTAATCAAAAGTGGAGAGATGTTCTCCGTGAAGAGTGAGAAATCGGAATCGGGGCAGCTGAACAAGCGCAATCTGGTGCTGAAAGAACTGGGCGGAAAGTTCGAGAATGAGTACGCCGTATCGGTACTGGGCAATGCAGCCTCGCTGGTGTTCTACGAGGGCGACCTCGTGGCGGTGACGCTTCGCTTTCAGGCGCGGGAGTTCAACGGACAGATTTTTCAGGACGTAACCGTAACGGACATTTATCCACTTAAAAAGTAATCAAAAACAATTTCTGAGTTTTGACGGCACCGAGTGAGGGAAGAGTACCAGGTTTAATTTGTCGACAGCTAACTACTTCGCTCTTCCCCAAAGACTCAGGCTTAACAAAATCAGAAATTAGTATGAAAAAGATTATTATTACGACAGAGAGACAATTAACGCTGGACGGTCTTTTGACCATCGGCATGTTGGAGAACGGACTGAAGACGGCAGACTTCATGTGCTGCGAAGATGTTGAGATGCAGTCGTTCTCAGGAACTTTCAAGGTGGAGGGCAAGCGCGACGGCAACGTCTATATGACCGAGCAGCCGAAGCGCATCAGGAACAAGGCCATCTTCCGTGACGATAACGCTTCGCTGTCGCAAGGGCAGGACAAGCGCTGGTACTTCTACTTCTCGATCGACGAGGATCAGCTGGAGCAGTTGCCCGAGAAGCTGGTAAGGCAGGCCGGAGCAATAGCACAAAAGGTATTAAGGGAACTCATTTTGAAACAGCAGGCAGTATGAGTGTATTCGAGATTTACAAAGGTGATGGTGGCGCAAAGTTCATGCGTCCCATCCATTCGAGAGAAGAGTATCTGCTGAGCCGCAACAGCGAGAAACAACAGCAGACATTGAAGGCTGTCCGTTCGGGCGAAGATAATCGTAAGTCGCAGTTGGTACAGATGAACTACTCGTGCCTGCCCAACGATGACGGAACGTTGAAAGGCTCGAAGCGGATGAGTACGACGGTGGGGATGGACATCGACCATCTGACAGCTGAGGAGATGCCTGTAGTTCGCCAGCGGATACTCAGCAAGAAAGACGAGTTGGGTCTACTGATGCTGGAGGAGAGCGCACGAGGCGGTGGCTATCATCTTGTGTTTAAGCGTCATCCTGAGTTAGACCAAGTGGGTAATCTCAAGTGGGCTTCTGAACTTTTGGAGGTTGCCTATGATGCTCAGGCGAAGGACATTACGAGGGTTTTCTTTACCACGACGGAAGCCGAACTCATCTATCTGGACGATGCAATCTTTGAGATAAAAGAGGCTGATACCAAGTCTGAATCTGTTGCAGCGTCGCAGTGTTGCAGTTCGATTGCTTACGACCCAGAGGCGAGGTACAATGGAGTGTTGTATGCGGACATCATCGCGAAGTACTGGGAGCTGTTCAACGGCGGGAAGGAACCCGTGGAGGGCGACCGCAACGCGCTGACCTTCGAGCTGGCGGTGACTCTGCGAAGCATCTGCGACTATTCGCTGGAGAAGCTGATGCAGGTTGTCCCGAATTATTGGGGTGACAATGGCGAGGAGTGGAAAAAGACGCTGGAGAATGCGCTGAAGGAGCCGCGCAAGGGGATGCCCTACAGGCTGAAGCAGGTGCTCGGAGCGTTGAAGTCGCAGCAGGCGGTGAAGGCTTGTGGCGGTACGCTGACCACGCCGCCACCGATGCCGAAGAAGCTGCCACCACTCATCAGGCTGCTGACGAAGAACGTGCCTTGGTTCTACAAGCCCGCTGTGGCCAATGCGGTGTTCCCTGCACTGGGCGTCCATCTGCACGGCGTGAAGTTCCGCTACTGGGACAATGTGGAGCATGAGGCGACGTTTATGAATATCCTGATAGGCCGTCAGTCGATAGGTAAGGGTACCATCAAGAAGCCTATCGAGTACATCATGGAGGACATCAGGCAGCGCGACCAGCCCAACCGTCAGCGCGAGGCCGAATGGAAGCAGAAGAACCCGGGTGCCAAGCAGAAGAAAGACCCGCGGCCCACGGACATCTGCATACAGATGCTCATCGACAACCTGACGGATGCCGTCTTCAACCAGCGCATCGTGGATGCCAACAACAACGGCCAGCGGTTCATCTATACCATCGTGGACGAGATAGAGGGCTTGAAGAAGGTGACGTCGAAGGGTACGGTGGACGAGGTGGGCCTGCTCATCCGTAAGGCGTTCGATAATTCTGATGCCGGTCAGGAGCGCGTAGGAGCCGACAGCGTATCGGGAATAGCCCCCTTGAGGTGGAACTTCAACGCCAGTACGACCCCTCCTAATGCAAAGAAATTTTTCTTGCGAATGGTGAATGATGGTACTGTGAGCCGACTGGATGTCTCGACCATTATCAAGAGTGATGATGACGACGATGCAGAGCCTATCCTGGGCCTCTACGACCATACGTTTGCCGCAGAGCTAAAACCCTACATCGACCGTCTAGAGGCTGCTAACGGACTGATAGAGTGCCCGCAGTCAAAAAAGCTCTCTCTCGAGATGAAGCAGGAGAACAAGGATGCCGCCAAGCTCTACGACAGCGAGGCCTACAGGGTCTTTTCTTATCGTGCCAACGTGATCGCTTGGCTGAAGGGGATGGTGCTCTACGTGGCGCACGGCAACAGGTGGTCGAAGGAAATCGCCGATTTCGTGCGCTGGACGCAGCAGTACAACCTCTGGTGCAAGATGCTCTACTTCGGTCAGCAGCTGGAGAAGGAGCTGCGCGAGGAGGTCGAGATTCAGCGCCAGTCGGGGCCACAGAATCTGCTGGAGCTGCTCAGCGATGAGTTCACTAAGGAACAGTATCGCCAGATGCGCCAGCAGCAGGGCAGGCAGGGTGACGGCGACGGCACGCTGCGCTCGTGGCAGAGTCGCGGCTATATTGTCTATGACGAGGTGAGCGGCAGGTATTGCAAGACGGAGGGGTATAAGAGGAAGTTTAGTTCATTGACCATTGAACATTGACCATTGAACATTATGATTACCATTGAGAATTCCCAAGAATGCTTCGTGCAGCTCTGGCGCAAGCTGGAGCGCACGAGGTGCCTCCTCGGAGGTCAGTATAAACGCTTCTGCATCCGTAACGTGCTGAAAGCGTGGTTCGGCGGCGAGGCCACCGACGACTTTATCTGGAAGGTGTGCCACATGGCTGTCGTCGACGACGAGCCGCAGGAGGGCTGGAACGAGCTGCCGCTGCCCTCGCTCTATCCGCGCAGACACCGCGAACTGCTCCGTGCTGTCGTCGCCGTCAGTCTGGGCATCAGCTACAGGAAAGTCGACCTGAAAGCCCTCGACGCGGCCTACAGCATCGCCTTTCCCAACAGTACAGCGATTAATGTAAACAAAAAATTGAAAAATTGAAGAATTGAAAAAATGAAGTTATGAGAGAGATTAAGTATATTATGATTCATTGCACCGACACGCCCGAGGGGCGTGAGGTGACTGCCGAGGAGGTAGACAAGTGGCACAGGGAAAGAGGCTTCACGATGATAGGCTACCACTATCTGATAGGCCTTGACGGCACGCTGGAGCACGGACGGCCGCTGTTTATGAAGGCCGCTGCCTGCAACAAGGGCGACTGCAACGCCAAGGGCATCCACGTATGCTACGTGGGCGGCCGCAACAGCGAGGGGCTGACAGCCGACACACGTACCGACCGTCAAAGGGCTACGCTCTGGGCGCTGCTCATCCAACTGAAGCAGCGGTTCCCGAAGGCCACCATCTGCGGCCACCGCGACTTCGACAAAGGCAAGGCCTGTCCCTGCTTCGATGCCAGGACGGAATACAGGATAATATCGTAAGAACAAATGAAAACAGGGGGGGTATCAGGTATACCTCCCCTGTTTTTTTTATGCCTTACATCACGCGAAACACCCTATTTTCTGCGTAAAGAGAGAAAATACATGTTTACATCTTTTACATCATTTAGAACATTTCGGAGTGTAAGGAGATTGACCGTCCCTTTGTATTTCTATCAGAATGGTTTGCGGAAAGTGCAGCCCTCTTTCCATCGGGAGCAGCCGTAGGCCGTTTTACCTTTGATGATGGTGCCTTGTCCGCAGAGGGGACAGGGCTGGCCTACGAGGGAATCCTCATCCTCAAAGGAGTTTTTCTTAGTTGACCGTTTCCTCTTTGGCTTTTCTTTGTTGGTAGATACAGCTGTGGGGGAAGTGGCAACTTTCTCACCCCTTGCTGCGGCTTTCTTTGGTTCCTCTACGACCGTGACGCGGCGGTTGGTGGGGTCGGCAATGACCTGGCGGACAATCTCGGTGACTTGCTGCTTCAGCTCGTCGATGAACTGCTGGGCATCGTATTTCTTAGCTTCTATGTCGCGAAGCTTCTTTTCCCAGATGCCTGTGAGCTCGGCACTCTTGAGCAGTTCCTCGCGGATGAGGTCGATGAGTTCTATGCCCGTAGGAGTAGCCACCAGACGCTTGCGCTCCTTACGGATGTAGTGGCGCTTGAAGAGTGTCTCAATGATGGCGGCACGGGTAGAGGGGCGGCCGATGCCGTTCTCTTTCATGGCGCGGCGCAGTTCCTCGTCGTCGACCAGCTTGCCGGCTGTCTCCATAGCGCGAAGCAGGGTGGCCTCGGTATAGTAGGGCGGGGGCGTGGTCATCTTCTCGGTGAGCGTGGGCGTATGGGGACCGCTCTCACCTTTCGTGAAGGCGGGGAGGGTGCGCTCTTCGGCCTCGCCAAGACCCCTCTCCTCCTCTCCAAGACCCCTCCCGGCCTCCCCTGAAGGGGAGGAGTTAGGTGAGGTTGCATAGACAACACGCCAGCCTGGGTCGAGGATAGTACGGCCTGTGACTTTGAACTCGATGGAAGCCCCAAGACCCCTTTCCTTCTCCTCAAGACCCCTCCCGGCCTCCCCTGAAGGGGAGGAGAAAGGGGAGGAGGCTGGGAGGGGTCTTTGGGATACCTCCCCTAGTACGGTGGTCTGTGCATACTTGCAGTCGGGGTAGAACGCAGCGATGAAGCGGCGGGCAATGAGATCATAGACCTTCTGCTGCATGTCGGCAAGTCCTTGAGGGGGGATGCCGGTGGGGATGATGGCGTGGTGGTCGGTGACCTTCGACGAATCGAATACTTTCTTCGATTTGGGAAGGGCCTTTCCTCCCAGTGGTTTCACCAGCTCTGCATAGGGAGCCTGTCCGGCTAAGCGCGTCTGGAACAAGCCGTTCATGATTTGTGGGCATTTGGCGTAGACATCATCACTGAGGAAGGTAGTGTCTACGCGCGGATAGGTGGTGAGCTTCTGCTCGTATAGCTGCTGAATGAGGTTGAGCGTCATTTCGGCAGAGAAGCCGAACTTCCGGTTACAGTCTACCTGCAAAGAGGTGAGGTCGTAGAGTGATGGCGGTGCCTCCTTGCCCTCTTTCTTCTCCACCTTGGTCACGGTGAAGGGCTTTCCCTCGATGGTAGCGAAGGCTGCCTCGCCCTCTTCTTTCTTGGTGAAGCGCCCCTGTGTTGCCGTGAAGACGGTATCGCGATAGACAGTGGCCAGTACCCAGTAGGGCTCAGGCTTGAAGTTGTCAATTTCTTTCTGTCGGCTCACAATCAGGGCCAATGTGGGGGTCTGTACGCGACCGATGGAAAGCACCTGCCGGTTCTGTCCGTATTTAATCGTATACAGGCGCGTACAGTTAATACCTAAGAGCCAGTCACCTACGGCACGCGAGAGGCCTGCCAGATAGAGCGTCTGGTAGGCTGACTGGTCCTTCAGTTGCTGAAAGCCCTCGCGGATGGCCTCGTCAGTCATCGATGAAATCCATAGTCGCTGTACTGGACACTTTGCCTGCGCCTTCTGCATCACCCAGCGCTGGATGAGCTCACCCTCTTGTCCGGCATCACCGCAGTTGATGATGCCTTCGGCCTGCGACATGAGTCGCTCGATGGTAGCGAACTGCTTCTTGATGCCCTGATCCTCCTTGAGACGGATGCCGAAACGGGATGGAATCATGGGCAGTGAGGATAGGCTCCATGACTTCCACATGGGGGTATAGTCCTCGGGCATCTTCAGTTCGCACAGGTGACCGAAAGTCCACGTCACCTGATAACCGTTGCCTTCCATATAACCGTCGTGCGAGGCGGTAGCACCAAGGATTCGTGCAATATCCTTAGCCACGCTGGGTTTCTCTGCTATGCAAACAATCATGATTCTATTTCTGTTTTGGCATGCAAAGATAAGTAAATTCTTTGAAATACAGAAATTATATGCATAATCTATCCTTTTTACGTTGAAAAATACAAAAAACAAGTCTCTTGTTGCATATTATTTCATGAATTGTTGTATATTTGCAAAACTTTTTGAATTAACAAAGCAATAACCAATCAATTCTTATGATATGAAACAAAAGTTTTTCCGTAGGGCCACACTGGCTGTCGTCATGGCTGCTATGAGCAGTCTGGCTGCCATGGGACAATCGAGCAGAGAACCTGACTGGATGGAAGATTTCACCCGTCGCATCACATTCAACGGATATGCTCAGGCAGGCTGGTCCTATCAGGATCCTAATGGAGTGAAGAGTAACTCTTATAACCTGAAGCGCACGCTTCTCTGGGCCAAGGCACGTATTACCGACCGTTGGTCGTTCCTGTTCATGCACGATTTCAATAGCGTAGTGCAGGAGTTCTACACCGACTATCGTGTTACGAACGACAAGTCGCTGACCGTTCGCTTCGGCCAGTTCAAGCATTCTTTTACCATGGAGAACCCTCTGTCGCCCACTCAGTTGGAGCTTATCGATGTCTATTCGCAGGCCGTGCTCTATCTGGCCGGCGAGGGGCCAGACCCACTCAACGGTGTCAACTATGGCCGTGATCAGGGTCTGATGGTCTATGGCGACCTGTTCAATGATTTCGTGCACTATGAGCTGGCGTTGATGAGCGGACAGGGCATCAACCGTAAGGATGCCAACAATCAGAAAGACTTCATTGCCAAACTGGAGTTGCGCCCCATCAAGGGGTTGCGCCTTGTAGGCTCCGGTTATCTGGGTACGGGCAATGCCGTGAACGAGAAAACGGTAGGCTGGAACCCCACCATCAAGGCTGGCGAAAACTACCGTCGCGACCGTGTCAGTGCCGGTGCCGAATATAAGTTTGGCAGCTATGCCGAGGGCGAATACAAGGAGGCCCGTCCGATAAGTCTGCGTGCCGAACTGCTGATGGGCAAGGATGGTAGCGTGACCAGTCAGGGCGGCTATCTGACAGCCTGCGTGCCGCTGAAAAGTGGTATAGACCTCATCGCTTCGGGCGACTACTATGACCGTAACAAAAGCGTATCGGGATGGAAACAGCTCAATATGACAGGCGGCTTCCAGTATTGGTTCTACAAGAAGTGCCGCTTGCAGTTACAGTATACCTATTGCGTATGTGGAGCGAAAATCAGCGATAAGAATTATAACTGGCTGCAGGCACAGGTGCAGGTAGCGTTTTAACTTAGGAGACTAAAAAAGATATGTTTATTAAGGTGCTATTAACAGTCATCTTCCTGGCCGTGATGATTGGCGTGGGTGTATATACCCGCAAGCAGGCCAGCAGTGTAGACGGTTTCGTGTTGGGCGGACGTTCCGTAGGCCCGTGGCTCACCGCCTTTGCCTTCGGTACCAGCTATTTCTCAGCAGTGGTCTTCGTGGGCTATGCCGGACAGTTCGGTTGGAAATATGGTCTCAGCTCCACATGGATAGGAGTGGGTAATGCCGTCATAGGCTCACTCCTGGCCTGGTTGTTGTTAGGCAGGCGTACTAAGCTGATGACACAGCATATAGAGAGCCGCACGATGCCCGATTTCTTCGGCACACGCTTTCAGGATCAAGGACTGCGCGTAGCAGCGTCCGTCATTGCCTTCGTCTTTCTCATTCCCTATACGGCAGGAGTGTATAAAGGAATCTCAACACTCTTTGAGATGGGATTTGGCATACCCTATGAATATTGTGTTGTCATCATGGCCGTCTTGACAGCGGTCTACGTTATCCTTGGGGGATACAAGGCCACGGCCATGAACGATTTCATCCAAGGCATCATCATGCTCTTTGGCATTGTGGCCGTCATCGTGGCCGTTCTTAATGCGCAGGGAGGACTGGTGGCTGCGGTGGAGAAACTGGCCGTACTGCCTTCTGATGCCGACCCGTCGGCAAACGGAGGGTTTGCCTCTTGGTTCGGACCTGATCCGTGGGGCCTGTTAGGGGTCGTTATCCTTACCTCGCTGGGTACGATGGGCCTGCCTCAGATGGTAGGAAAGTTCTATAGTATTACCGATGAGAGTGCCATTAAGCGTGGAACCGTCATCTCCACCGTCTTTGCCTTTATCGTAGCAGGCGGTTGTTACTTCCTCGGTGGCTTCGGTCGTCTCTACGACCCGGTTGTCGGTGAAAATGGCAAAATATTGTTTGACTCAATCGTCCCGGCCATGTTGGTACAGTTGTCGCCCGCCCTCATCGCTTTGGTGGTGCTGCTGGTGCTTTCGGCTTCGATGTCTACGCTGGCCTCGCTGGTGCTCACCTCTTCGTCGACCATGACCCTCGACCTCATCTATCGTGACAAGAAATCGCTGCCCGGTGAGGTAAAGGATAGTGAGATAGATGCCGAGGTGTCGGAGAAGGTGGAGCGTCGCAAGGTCGTGGTGATGCGCGTGCTGATCATGTTTTTCATCGTCATCTCCCTCATGATAGCGTTGAATCCCCCTACGTTTATCGCTCAGCTCATGGGCATCTCATGGGGGGCGCTGGCCGGTGCATTCCTGGCTCCTTTCATGCTGGGACTCTACTGGCGTGGCGTGACGACGGCGTCGGTATGGGCCTGCTTTGCATGGGGCGTTGGCCTGACAGTTGTCAACATGCTTCTTGGCAATCCCGTCAATCCCATCAACTGCGGTGCCATCGCTATGGTGGGCGGCTTCCCTGTCGTTTGGCTCGTCAGTCTGCTTACGCCGAAAATAAACAACCAAACGGTCAGCCAGATTTTCGAGTGCTATAAATAGCAATGAAATACCCTATTTTCTGCTTTCCGCAGGAAATAGGGTATTTTGCGTGATTTAGGCATAAAAGAGAGGGGAACGTACTGTGTGGTTCCCCTCATTTTTTACTTCCCTATGAGCGTTAGAATCGTCTTTGCGTCCTCGTCGCCCTCGGCAGCATCTTTGCGCAGGTCGGCGAGGATTTCCTTTCCGCCCTTCTCATTGCTGACGGCACGCTTCAGCCACTTCTTGGCCTGGGCCTTGTCGGCGGCAATGCCTTTGCCTTTCAGATAGGCTTTTCCAAGCGCATATTCTGCTTCTGCATATTCCTGGGCAGCGGCTTTCTTGAACCATTCTACGGCTTTTTTCTTGTCTTTCGCCACACCGTCGCCGTCCTTGTAGCAGTCACCAAGTTGGTACTGAGCCTTGGCATAGCCCTGATTGGCCGATTTCTCATACCATTGGAAGGCTTGCTGGTCGTTCTCTTCGGTGCCGCGTCCTTTGTCGTAGCAGCGGCCAAGACGGTATTGAGCTTTCTTATGCCCCTTCTCAGCGGCTGCTTTCAGCTTGGGAAAGGCTTCGGCGTAGTTCTTTGCGTCGTATAGTTTCTTGCCCTCATCGTAGAGCTTGTCGGCACTTTGTGCGCTGGCTGTCAGACTAACCAGAGCCATCAGCATGAAAAGAAGGTTCCTCATGATTGGCGATACAATTGTTTAGTATGCAAATAGCGGATACTCCTTCATCTTCTCGTTGACACGCTGGCGGACAGAAGCGATAACCTCCTCGTTGGTGGGGTCGTTGAGCACTTCCTCTATCCATGCGGCAATCTGCATCATGAGGTCTTCCTTGGCACCACGGGTGGTGATGGCAGGTGTACCCAGGCGGATGCCTGAAGTCTGGAAGGCGCTGCGACTGTCGAAGGGTACCATGTTCTTGTTTACCGTGATGTCGGCAGCAACAAGTGCGTTCTCAGCCACCTTACCTGTCAGTTCAGGATATTTGGAGCGCAGGTCAACAAGCATCGAGTGGTTGTCTGTGCCACCGCTGACGATGGTGAAGCCGCGCTTGATGAGCTCGTCGGCCAGTACCTTGGCATTCTTTTGTACCTGCTTGGCCCACTCCTTGAACTCGGGCTGCAATGCCTCACCGAAGGCTACGGCCTTGGCGGCGATGACGTGTTCGAGGGGACCGCCCTGCTGACCAGGGAAAACGGCAGAGTTGATGAGGGCCGACATCTTCTTCACTTCACCCTTCGGAGTAGTGTAGCCCCAGGGGTTGTCGAAGTCTTTGCCCAGCAGAATGATACCGCCACGGGGACCGCGCAGGGTCTTGTGGGTGGTGGAGGTTACGATGTGAGCCCACTTCACGGGGTTCTCCAGCAGACCAGCTGCGATGAGACCGGCTGGGTGGGCCATGTCGATCATGAGCAGGGCACCCACTTTGTCAGCAATCTCGCGCATGCGCTTGTAGTCCCATTCGCGGCTGTAGGCAGAGCCACCACCGATGATGAGCTTGGGCTTGTGCTCAAGTGCCAGACGTTCCATCTCGTCATAGTCCACGCGACCAGTCTCCTTGTTCAGATTATAGCCCACGGGCTTATAGAGAATACCGCTCGTGTTGACGTGAGAACCGTGGGAGAGGTGACCACCGTGGTCAAGGTTCAGACCCATAAAGGTGTCGCCTGGCTTCAGCACGGCCAGCAGTACAGCAGCATTGGCCTGTGCGCCAGAGTGGGGCTGCACGTTGGCATACTCGGCATCGAACAGTTTGCATACGCGCTCGATGGCCAGTTTCTCAACTTCGTCTACGACCTGACAGCCGCCGTAGTAGCGCTTGCCGGGATAGCCCTCGGCATACTTGTTGGTGAGATAAGAACCCATGGCTTCCATTACCTGGTCGCTCACAAAGTTCTCACTGGCAATCAGCTCGATACCTTTCAGCTGGCGCTGATGCTCTTTTTCAATCAACTCGAAAACAGTGTTGTCTCTTTTCATTGTAGCTTTTGTTTTTGGTTTTAAGGGATAATTGCTTATTTGCTTACTTCGTTCTCTTCCTGCATGTCAATATACTGACGATCCTGGTCATAGAACTCATATTGCAGAAATGCTAGTTTCTGGCTGCTGACGATACGGATGCCGAGTCCGTACTTTAGCTGCCAGCGGCGCTTCAGTGAGAAGACACCCTGATTGATGAATGCCGCCACATAGGGATGTACGTGCAATGAGAATCGGCGAATGCCTATCTTGTTGACGAGACGGTCAATCTTGCTCTCTAACTGGTCGGTAAACAGGATGCTTGACTTGATTTTTCCAGTGCCATGGCAGGTGGGACAATTCTCTTCGACAGCTACGTCCATAGCTGGGCGTACGCGCTGACGGGTAATCTGCATCAGTCCGAACTTGCTCAGTGGCAGGATGTTGTGGCGTGCGCGGTCTTTCTTCATGTTCTCGCACATGCGCTCATAGAGCAGCTGGCGATCCTCGGCAAGGTTCATGTCGATGAAGTCTACGACGATGATTCCGCCCATGTCGCGCAGTCGCAGCTGGCGGGCCAGCTCGTCAGCAGCACCGAGGTTGGTCTCCAGTGCATTAGCTTCCTGTCCGTTTTCTTTCTTAATACGTGTACCGCTGTTCACGTCAACCACATGCATAGCCTCCGTGTGTTCGATGATAAGGTAGGCTCCCCGTTTGTAGTTCACGGTGCGTCCGAAGCCCGACTTGATTTGCTTGGTAACGTTGAAATTGTCGAAAATAGGTACGTTACCGTTGTAGAGCTTGACAATGTCGGCCTTGTCAGGGGCAATGAGTGCGACATAGTCGCGGATTTGGCTGTGGACCTCGGCATCGTTGACATAGATACCGTCGTAGGTGGGGTTGAAAAGGTCGCGAATAAGAGCAACGCTACGGCTTTGCTCCTCGAACACCAGCTGTGGACGCTCAGTGGTCTTTTGTACACGTGTGATGGCATCTTCCCATCGCTTCAGAAGTACTTTCAGTTCCTGATCGAGCTCGGCTGCACGCTTGCCTTCAGCTACCGTGCGTACGATAACACCGAAATTCTTCGGTTTCATGCTTTGCACCAGCTGTTTAAGTCGGCTGCGCTCTTCGCCTCTTTTAATTTTGGAACTGACCGATACCTTGTCACCAAAGGGAATGAGTACCATATAGCGGCCGGCAAAGCTGAGGTCACAGGTCAGACGAGGTCCCTTCGTGTTGATGGGCTCCTTCACTACCTGTACCAGCACTTCCTGACCAACTTTCAGCAAGTTCTGGATGCTGCCATCCTTGGGCAGGTCGGGCTGGTGGTTGGCTTTCTGAATGGGGAAGAGCTTCTTGCGGTCGCTGGATACTTGTTTCAAGTATTTCTCAAAAGAGCTGAATTGAAGTCCCAAGTCAAGATAGTGCAAAAATGCGTCGCGCTCAGAGCCGACATCCACGAAGCAGGCATTCAGTCCAGGCATCAGTTTCCGGACTTTTCCGATGTAGATGTTGCCCACGGCGTATGAGGCAGAGCGCGGCTCGCTCTGGTATTCCACCAACTGCTTGTCTTCCAGCAGGGCGATGGAAATCTCCTTGGGCTGCACATCAATGATTACTTCGCTTGTCATTCTTTTTGGATAAATCTTGATTGGCTTCTAAGCAAAAGGGTGTACCCGCACATAGATAATATGCCATGGTACACTCCTTTCATTCTTTTTCTCTCAGACGGGCAAATAGGTCTTACTTGCTCTTATGTCTGTTCTTGCGCAGGCGCTTCTTACGCTTGTGCGTAGCCATCTTGTGGCCCTTCTTTTTCTTTCCGTTAGGCATAATCTAAAATAATGTTTGTTTGTATGAATTGTTTTATATGTTTAATCTTTGCTGGTCACTTCAATACCGTCCATTCGTTCAATGAAACTCTTAGCGGGCTTAAAGGCCGGCAGGTCATGAGCTTCTATGACCAGTGTGGTGTTCTTAGAGATATTGCGTGCGGTCTTCTGGGCACGATGCTTTACAATGAAACTACCAAAACCGCGGAGATAGACGTTCTCCTTGTTGTTGGCGAGACTATCGCGTATCTCTTCCATGAAAGCTTCTACAGTGATAGCAACTTCTTTCTTATTGAGTCCTGTTTGCTCTGCGATGTGGTTTACAATTTCTGCTTTAGTCATATTTCTATGCCTTTAATGTGTGATATTTTCAATTTTGGAGTGCAAAGTTACTGCTTTTCAGTCAGATACGGAAATTTTTGCTCACTTTTTTTGAAAAAATATCAACTTTGCATGTCTCCCCCTTCAAAATATGCCTTCAGCTCTTCCTTCGCACTTTCGGCCTTATTAGGCATGTCTTTGATGATACTTCCTTTTTCTAGAAGGGCTATCCGTGACGAAATCTCAATGGTATGCTGGAGGTTGTGTGAGCTGATGAGGATAGTGGAATTTGTTTGTTGGTTGTAATTCTTCAGTAGGTGCTTCAGATTATTTTGGCTTGATGGATCAAGAAAGTTGAACGGCTCGTCAAGAATGACCAACTCGGGTTGTCGCATCAAGGCTGCTATGATACCCACTTTCTGCTTGTTGCCAGCCGAAAGGTCTCTGATGAGCTTCTTCTGTCCGAAGATCTCGCCTCCGGCAAAGTGCTCGAAATTTCTCTGCTTGCCATCCACCTCCTCTGGAGTCATGCCGCTTATCTTGCCAAGAAAAGAGAAATACTCTTCCGGAGTGAGGTAGTCGATGAGGAATCCGTCATCAATGTGGACTCCCGTGAAGCTTTTCCAGTCTTCGCACTTGGCGGGGTTGATGCCGTTGATGCTGATTTCGCCATTATCAGGTTTCAAGAGGTCAAGAAGGAGGCGAAAGAGAGTGGTCTTGCCGGCACCGTTGTTGCCGACAAGACCGAGAATTTCCCCTTTCTTGATTTCAAAAGAAGGAATGTCGCAGGCGATGGTGTCGCCAAAAGCTTTCTTGAGATGGGTTATCTGTATCATATGGTCCCCACTGGCTTAGAAGACATTTTACACGAGTCCTTTTCCGTGACAGTTCTTGAACTTCTTGCCGCTTCCGCAGGGACAGGGATCATTGCGGCCGGGTAGCTTGTCGCGAACGATGGGGGTTCGTTGCTGTTGTGCACGAGTATCCTGTTGGGCGGCGGCACGCTGGCCCTCGTCTACGAGGCGCTCTTCCTGTGGCTGTTCTTCATGACGGTTCTCGGTATACTGGCGACGGTCGGTGTGCTCCTCGGGAGCGGCCTCCTGAACTTGCTGCTGTTGCAACTCCGGGATGGCTGCGCGCGTGAGGATACTCACCGTGCGGTTGTTCATCGTGTTCACCATATCGTCGAACAGCTTCACGCTCTCCAGCTTGAAGATGAGAAGCGGGTCCTTTTGCTCGTAGCTGGCATTCTGGACAGAATGGCGTAGTTCATCGAGCTCGCGGAGGTTTTCTTTCCATGCCTCATCAATGATGTGGAGGAGGGTTTGCTTCTCGAACTGCTTCACCACCGACTTGCATTCCGTATCGTAAGCCTCCTGCAGGTTGCAGGCGATGTTGTACATGTGGCGACCGTCTGTGATGGGAACCATGATGCGCTCATACATCTGTCCCTGATTCTCGTACACCTGCTTAATGACAGGCCATGCCACCTCCTTGATGCGGTCTGTCTTGCGGTTGAAGTTGGCAAGCGTAGCCTGGAAGGCATTCTCCATCAGCTCGTCGCGATGGCGGGTATCCATGAACTGCTCTTCGCTGAAGGGAACTTCCATTGCGAACAGCCGGATAAATTCTTCCTTGCAGCCTTCGTAGTCGTTCTCCTCGATGATACGTGATACGCGATCCCAGAACACGTTAGCAATATCCATGCCGATGCGTTCACCCATCAGGGCATGACGACGCTTCTCGTAAACGACCTTACGTTGTTTGTTCATCACGTCATCGTATTCGAGCAGACGCTTACGTACACCAAAGTGATTTTCCTCCACTTTTTTCTGGGCGCGTTCTATGCTTTTCGAAATCATGGGGTGCTCAATCATCTCGCCTTCCTTGAAGCCAAGACGGTCCATCACCGAGGCAATGCGTTCTGAGGCAAACAGACGCATGAGCTTGTCTTCGAGTGATACATAGAAGACAGACGATCCGGGGTCGCCCTGACGTCCGGCACGACCACGCAGCTGACGGTCTACACGACGGCTCTCATGACGCTCGGTGCCGATGATGGCCAAACCACCAGCGGCCTTCACTTCCGGTGAAAGCTTAATGTCAGTACCACGACCGGCCATGTTGGTTGCGATGGTCACGGCACCTTTACCGTTACTATCCTGTTGACCTGCCAGTGCCACAATGTCAGCCTCTTTTTGGTGCAGCTTGGCATTCAGTACCTGATGGGGGATGCCTTCGCGTCGACCTGTCTCAGGGTCTACATAGAGGTCAAGCATACGGGAAAGCAGTTCGGATATCTCAACCGAGGTCGTACCAATCAGGGTGGGACGGCCTGAGTTGCGCATCTTCACGACTTCATCTATTACGGCCTTGTATTTCTCACGGGCTGTCTTGTAGACGCGGTCGTCCATATCATTACGGATGACGGGCTTGTTGGTGGGAATCTCCACCACATCAAGTTTGTAGATGTCCCAGAATTCGCCAGCCTCTGTAGAAGCGGTACCCGTCATACCGGCCAGCTTGTGGTACATGCGGAAATAGTTCTGCAGCGTGATGGTGGCGAAGGTTTGGGTGGCAGCCTCAACTTTTACATGCTCCTTGGCCTCAACAGCCTGGTGCAGTCCGTCGCTCCAGCGGCGGCCTTCCATAATACGACCCGTCTGCTCGTCTACGATTTTTACCTCACCGTCAATGACGACGTATTCATCGTCCTTGTTGAACATGCAGTAGGCTTTCAGCAACTGCTGAAGGGTATGCACGCGCTCCGACTGGATGGCGTAATGGTTCATCAGCTCGTCTTTTTTCTCTACGCGTTGTTCGTCGGTAAGGTCTTTTTCGCCTTCAAGAGCCGAGAGCTGAGCGGCGATGTCTGGCAAAATGAACAACTCGGCATCATTGACCTGTTTGGCCAGCCAGGCAGTACCTTTATCCGTGAGGTCGCATGAGTTCAGCTTTTCGTCGACGACAAAGAACAGTGGCTCCACGCATTCGGGCATTCGACGGTTGTTGTTCTCCATGTAGATTTCCTCAGTCTTCAGCATGCCCGATTTAATACCGTCTTCCGACAGATACTTGATAAGGGGCTTGTTCTTGGGCAGTGCCTTATGTGAGCGATAGAGCGAGAGGAATCCCTCGTCGAGCATGTCCTGACCTTCTTTCTTCTGGCCGGCATCCAGCAGTCTCTGTCCCTCTGTAATCTTCTGCTTGGCATCTGCCAGATATTGAGTGGCTAATTGGCGCTGAACAGCGACCAGACGTTCCACCAGTGGCTGGTATTCCTCGAACATCTGTACGTCGCCTTTGGGTACCGGTCCACTAATAATAAGAGGTGTACGGGCATCGTCGATTAACACGGAGTCAACCTCGTCGACGATAGCGTAGTTGTGGGCGCGCTGCACAAGGTCGGCAGGCGAAATGGCCATGTTGTCGCGCAGATAGTCAAAACCGAACTCGTTGTTCGTACCAAAGGTGATGTCGGCCATGTAAGCTTGGCGACGGGCCACGGAGTTGGGTTGATGCTTGTCTATGCAGTCTACCGAGAGACCGTGGAACATATAGAGGGGACCCATCCACTCAGAGTCACGCTTAGCCAGGTAGTCGTTCACGGTCACCACATGTACGCCATTGCCTGTCAAGGCATTGAGGAATACGGGTAGAGTGGCCACGAGCGTCTTACCTTCACCTGTTGCCATCTCGGCAATCTTTCCCTGATGGAGCACAGTACCACCGAAGAGCTGTACGTCGTAGTGTACCATTTCCCACTTCAGGTCGTTACCTCCGGCTGTCCAGTGGTTATGGTAAATGGCCTTGTCGTCGTCGATGGTGATAAAATCCTTGCGGGGGTCGCCGGCAAGCTCGCGGTCGAAGTCGGTGGCCGTAACGATTGTTTCCTCGTTTTCGGCAAAGCGGCGGGCGGTATCCTTCACAATGGCAAATACTTCGGGCATCACCTCATTGAGCGCCTTTTCGTAGACCTCAAGGGCATCTTTCTCAATCTTGTCGATTTTGGCAAAGATATCGGCACGCTCGTCAAGGGGTGTGTTCTCAATGGTTGCCTTCAGCTTCTCCACTTCTGCCTTTTCGGCACTTGCTGCTGCCTGAACTTGTTGGCGGATAGCTGCCGACCGTGCGCGAAGTTCGTCGTTGCTTAGTGTGGTAATCTGGGGATAGACAGCCTTTACTTTCTCCACAAAAGGCTGAATAAGTTTCATGTCGCGCGAAGACTTGTCTCCGAATAATGCTTTTAGAATCTTGTTGAAATTCATTGTTATATAATCTTCTTGTATTCTACTTGGATGATAAAATTGGGGTGCAAAGTTACGCTTTTTTCTGCACAATCATGCATAAATTGCTCATTATTTGAGCAAACATTAGTCTTAAGAAAAGTGTAGATGGTGCCGTAACCGATGGTCAGAATAGGGGCGCTACCGAACATGCGTTCGGTGCTCTGATGCGTATGGCACGGGCAATGGTCGGTGCTATGCGGTCGGTAGTGACAGGCGAAGTAATTTTTTCGGCCTTTGTTCCGGCTCCATAGATAATGATGGGGAATGGCGTATAGGATGCACGTACGATTTCGTGTTCTTGTGTGTCCTCGTTAAGCAGATTCCATCCCGGTGCCGTCTCGATGACGATGTCGCCACTCAGCTCTGCATTGAAGCCGTTGCGTATCTTGCGCAGGTGCTCGTTGTTATCGGTGATGAGTTGCAGGGAGGTGTATACATTGCGTACGCCCGACATCATAGCCAGTAGCTCCTGTGCACGATTGGTAGCCTCGGCAATGCTGATTTTCTTGGCTTCCAGTAGCTGATGGTTCAGATAGATCTGGTTGCGGTAATAGGCTTCAACGTATTTCCCCTGTCCCCAGATGGCTCCCATGTACATGTTCATCAGGTTGGCAGTACGGTTCAAGTAGAACGTGCCGGATGGTATGCGGTACTTCTTATAGTCGGCCTGCTCCTCGTCGCAGTAGCCAGTACTGGTAAGTACATAGAGCACGTTGCCCTTGCCACAGCGGTCTTCAAAGAATCTGATAAGAGTAGATATTTCGTGATCCAGTCTGACGTAGGTGTCCTGTAACTCCATCTGATAGTCGGCTATGGCGTGATGATTGTAGCTCCCGGCATAGTAGGTTATGGAAAGCAGATCGGTTACTTTGTCGATGCCCATGCCCGTGCTTGCCGCACATTGCATGGCCATCTTGGTAACGTTCTCGTTGACCATCGCGCTGGCCTTGTATTCCTTATAGGATTGCTCACCTTTGAAGGTGTGGCGGAAAGGCTTCTGTATGCCCGTCTGCATGAAATAGCTGAAGTTGCCCACAAGGTCGTTGACAGGTTCCCAGACCATGTCGTTGATCATCTGGTGAGGCGAGCTAAGTCTGTTAAACGCCTGTGCCCAAATGGGGTAGGAGGTGTAGTAATACTGGGAGGAGCACCATTCGCCGTTCTTGTCGTCAATCCAGAAAGCTCCGTTGGCAGCATGTCCGCCCGACAGTACCGACGCATCCCGATAGGGGGATATGGCATAGATGACGGCACGGCCGTTAGTGGCTACCTTCAGCTCGTCACCCAGTGTAGAGGTGCTTAGCTGACCAGGCGATGCCGTTTCTTCCGTCATGATGCCGGGATAGTTACTGTCATCGACACAACAAACTGGGCGGAGTGTGGCGCGGTTGAGCCATCGCTCACCTATTATTTTATTATAATATGGTGTTACTCCTGAACTCAGAGTGGCTATGGCTGATGCTCTGTCTATGGGGAAGAAAGGGTAGGATGCATTTGAGTAGACCTTACCTTCGTTTAGCAGCAGATTAAATCCATTTGACGAATAGAGGGGCATGAATGCCTCCAGATAGTCACTGCGCAACTGGTCGATGGTAATGCTGATCACTAAGCGTGGAGTGGTACGCATGTCCTGACCGTCGGCTTCAATATTGAACCCTAAGACAGCCAGCAGTGTGAGATAAAAGTACTTGTTTGTCATTTTCTTTTCTTTATGTGGTTGCCGTCAGTGGTTTCCTGCTGGTTATTAGTCGGCTACAATAACGGGTTAGCAAACATAGTGCCAGAATCTCAGTTCCTTCGGCATAGTCTTGCAGAAGACCTCCCAAGAAGAAGATGGCAATCGTGACGATTAGAAACAGCCAATAGTGTGTAGGCTTCTTCTGATGCACTATGCCAGGGATGAAGAACAGCGTGAGTGGGTTGAAGAGGAATATCTGCAGATTGGTACTCGTTGTGGGGTGCTCCGAAAAAAACATAATGAAGAGTAGCAAACCGATTACTCCCGTCGGCAGCATCAGCAGTACGTCGACCCATACCAGATGTTTTTGTTTCTTCCATTCGTAGCAGAGCACGGCCAGCAGGACTGTCAGTAGCAGAGCCGCACTGGTGACGGGGGAAAGGGGAAACTCTTTCTCAATCTTCTGAACTCCCGGCTTTACCAGAATGCGACGCTCTTTTACCAGAGGGCGGTAGTTGCCGTCAGGACTGTATATCTGAGCATGGTCGAAATCGTGCATCAGGTTCAGTGGCAGGAATTGCTGTTCGGCTGTATTGGTTTTCGAGTCGGCTTTGGCACCCAGCAGCAAATCATTGCCAAAGGCTGCCCAGGGATGGTGGGGGATGAGCTCATGTATCATCTCCCGATAGGAAGGGGTGAAATCCTCACGTGGCGAATAGATGACCCTGCCTGTAAGGTTGTTCACAACCATGTCGCGGGGGCGGGTAGAGCAGTTGTCATAGAAAAAGTTGTAACGGTAGACACGATTCTCGGGACGGTAGTTGATAGCCAGCGCATAAGCAATGCGTGCTTTCTCATCGTTGGTGAGATCAAGCAACTGCTCAATGACCTCGCTGCCCCAGTCACGATAGTATTTGCAGAAAGGCTCAATGGGAATGATACCCAGTTCGTAGTCGGTTTGGCCCATCACGAAGCGTGCTACGAAATGCGGAGCCTTGTAGTTGAAAACCCCATAGTTGAAAACCAAATCCTCGCCCGTCCGCATGTTGTGATAGCGTAGAGCCGTGTGTCCATAGAGGCTGTACACCTCCTCGTGGGGGAAACAGGTAATGAGGCCAATCTCTACACTGTCCATTTTCTCGGCGTTGGCATTTCCCTGAAAGAACAGGAAACAGACCAGCAGCCAGCATGTCTTATAAAAGATCTCGAATCGTTTCACGGTGCAAAATTACTTAAAAGTTAGGAGTTTGAAGTTGACGACACCGCTAATTTCCTTGAGTTTAACTTTTTTTTTGCCATTGTTTCAAAAAAACTCCTAACGCTGACCTGTAAACTCCTAAGTTTTTCGTAATTTTGCACGCTGATTATTGATTGATATAATGAAGAAATTATTCTTTTGCTGTGTTCTCTCCTTTGCTCTTGCTGGAGTGGCAAGTGCTCAGAGCGGAACCAACTCTCCCTATAGTCAGTATGGTTTGGGTGTTCTGGCCGACCAGTCGCAAGGCTTTTCCCGTGGTATGAATGGTGCCGGCTTGGGATTGCGAAGAGGCAATATCGTGAATACACTTAATCCTGCTTCTTACTCTGCTATTGACTCCCTGACGATGATTTTCGATATGGGCGTGTCTGGTCAGGTCACCAATTTCAAGGAGGGTCCTGTAAAAGTAAATGCCCGGAACACTAATTTCGACTATGTTGTCGGCTGTTTCAGGTTATTCCCCAAAGTCGGTGTTGCCTTTGGCTTACTCCCTTTCTCCAACATGGGCTATAAGTACACCTCATCGAAGTATCTGGACAGTACGAATGGCACGCTGACCGAGACCTATAGTGGTGACGGCGGTCTGCATCAGTTCTTTGTGGGTGCGGGCTGGCAGGTCAGCAAGCAGTTGTCCGTGGGTGCCAATGTGTCATATCTTTGGGGCTCGCTCAGTCATGGAATGACGACAAGCAGCACTACCTATATCAATTCTTTGGAGCGTTCCTATAGCGTGCAGGTTACCAGCTATACGGCAGATTTGGGCGTACAATGGGAACAAAAGCTCAACAAGAACGATGCTCTTACTGTAGGAGCGACTGTTGGCATAGGTCATAAGCTGGGAGCCGATCCCAGTTGTATGGTTGTCAATGCGAGCAACAAGGATACCGTTACCCACACGCTGACTAACGGTCTTTCCATTCCCATGAAGTTCGCTTTGGGTGCAGCCTGGACAAAAGGCCGTCAATGGGTTGTCGATGCCGACCTGTCCATGGAGAACTGGGGCTCGCTCGACTTTCCCGAACTGACTTCCGACGGACAGTATGCCATGCGTAGTGGTATTCTGAAGAATCGCTATCAGATAAGGGCTGGTGCCGACTTCGTACCTAATTTTATGGACCGCAAATTCCTGAAAAGAGTCCATTACCGTTGGGGAGTAGGGTATGCTACACCTTATTATAATATTAATGGAAAGAACGGCCCTACCGAGCTGAGCGTGAGTGCGGGCTTCGGCATCCCCTTGCAAAACTCCTACAACAACCGCTCACAGCTCAATGTGAGTGCTCAGTTTGTAAGGGTTTCGGCAAAGGACATGATACGCGAGAATACCTTCCGCCTAAATATCGGACTGACATTTAATGAGCGTTGGTTTGCCAAGTGGAAAATCGATTAAGGGAAGAATAAAAGAATAAAAAAATAAAAGAACAAAAAATAAAAAAAGACTGATTGGTAGTTCATGAAAACGACTGACTTGCATCTGAAAGCGTATGACATGAAGAGATTCTATGCTGTTCTGTCGTCCTGCCGTTCTGTCGTTTCTCATCCTTTTATTCTTTTATTTTTTTATTCTTTTATTTTTTTATTCTTCTCCTGTAGCGAAGCGAAAGAGCATACCGCACCAGCAGTCAATCCGGAGGATTCTGTGAGTACGATGGTCTCCTATGGTGTCAATACGCTGATTAGTGATTCGGGAGTCATCAAATACCGTATCGTTTCGGAGCGATGGGAAATCAACACCGTGAAGCAGCCTTCGCGATGGGAGTTCATGAAAGGCGTGTTCTTTGAACAGTTCGACGAGAAGTTTCAGGTGCAGGGCTATATACAGGCTGATACCGCATGGTATTACGACCAGCAGCGATTGTGGAGATTGCGCGGAAGAGTGAACATGCGTAATATCGACGGAATGATTTTCAATAGCGAAGAACTCTATTGGGACGGCATCCGCCATGAGTTCTATTCCAATGTCTTTTCACGCTTGGTGACACCTGAGCGTACCATAGAGGGTACCTATTTCCGTAGCGACGAGTCCATGACCCGTTATACGGTGACCAACTCCAAAGGTTCATTCATAAGAGAGGATATGGAGGAATCGGAAAACAAGAAGGAACCGGCCACGACAGCCTCCGATTCTACGGATGCGCAACAGCCTGCCCTGCGGCCAGCTTCGCAGAAACGCAGAAAGAACTGAACAGCATCATTCCCCCCTTGACACGACGATACACATGACGGCACAAATCATAGGACTCCTCATTGCGATGCTCTTCTCCGCCTTCTTCTCGGGTATGGAGATTGCCTTCGTGTCGAGCAACCGACTGCGTGCCGAGATGGAGCGTGAGAAGAACGGGCTTGCCCAGCGGGCCATCTCTGTCTTCTATCAGCATCCCAATAATTTCGTGTCTACGATGCTGGTGGGTAACAATATCGCGCTGGTCATCTACGGCATCCTCTTTGCCCAGATCTTTGATGCCACCCTGTTTGCCTCATTGCCCGAAGGGGCAGCCCGTGTGACGGCTGATACGCTGCTCTCTACATTGGTGGTGCTCTTCACGGGTGAGTTCCTGCCGAAGACACTTTTCAAGAGCAACCCCAACACCATGCTCACTTTCTTCTCCATTCCCGCTTTCATCTGCTATGTGGTGCTCTATCCCATATCGCGATTCGCCACGTTGCTCTCCAAGGGACTGATGCGGGGCATTGGGGTCAAGATGAACGGGGAGGCCGACGACCGTGAGTTTACGAAGGTAGACCTCGACTATCTGGTACAGTCCAGTATAGATAATGCTAAGGACGATGAAGACATTGAGGAAGAGGTGCGTATCTTCCAGAATGCCCTTGACTTCAGCGAGACCAAGGTGCGCGACTGTATGGTGCCGCGAACAGAGATTGATGCTGTGGAGGATACCTGTACCATAGAGCAGCTGAAGCAGCGCTTCATTGAGAGTGGCCACTCTAAGATTGTGGTCTATCATGAGGACATCGACCATATTATTGGCTATATTCACTCATCGGAAATGTTCCGCAATCCAGATGATTGGACTAAGAACCTGCGCACAATGACTTTTGTGCCAGAGACGATGTCGGCCAGTAAGATGATGCAGACATTGCTGTCACAGAAGAAGTCGCTGGGCGTGGTCGTCGATGAGTTCGGAGGCACCAGCGGTCTTGTGGCGCTGGAGGATATCGTAGAGGAAATCTTCGGCGACATCGAGGACGAGCACGATTCTACCAACTATATTGCCAAGCAGCTCGACAATGGTGAATACCTGCTCTCCGCTCGTCTGGAAATAGAGAAAGTCAACGAACTGCTCGGCCTTGACCTGCCTGAGAGCGACGAGTATATGACGGTGGGAGGATTCATCCTTCATGAGTACCAGAGCTTCCCGAAACTCAACGAAGTGGTGAAAATTGACAACTGGGAATTCAAGATACTCAAGAATACAGCCACTAAGATTGAACTCGTGAGGCTGAAAGTCGTAGAGTAAGCGCCCAAGAAACAGCATTTGATGGGTAAAAAGCATTTTTTTATGAAATCATGCCGTTAATTCGCTGAAAAATAGTAACTTTGTCGGCTGAATTTCGAAAATAGAAAAAATATAAATAATAAAAAGCTAAAAACAAATGGCAGCAATTGGAAAAATCAGAAGTTGGGGTCCCACACTCGTTGCAGTGATTGCGTTGGCCCTGTTTGCCTTTATTGCTGAGGAGCTGTTCCGCTCGTGCCAGGCCACGAGCAATGAGCAGCGACAGCAGGTGGGCCAAGTGTTAGGTAAGAAAATCTCAGTACAGGAATTCCAGGCTCTCGTCGATGAGTATCAGGAAGTGATGAAGCTGACTCAGGGACGTGACAACCTCTCTGAAGAGGAACTCAACCGCATGAAGGATCAGGTGTGGAACACCTTCGTCCAGAACACCCTCATCGAGGATGAGTGTGAGAAACTGGGTATCACCGTTACTACTGAGGAAATGCAGAACCTGCTGCGTGAGGGTAGCCATCCCATGCTTCAGCAGACACCTTTCGTTAATCAGCAGACAGGACGTTTCGACGTGACTCTCCTCACCAAGTTCCTCGCTGATATGAAGAGTGCCGAGGTGATGCAGAATGCACAGGCTGCAGAGTATTACCAGAGCCTTTACAAGTACTGGAAGTTCATGGAGAAGAGCATCCGTCAGCAGCTGCTGGCCTCTAAGTACCAGACATTGCTCGTGGGCTGTCTTTTCTCTAATCCCGTCTCTGCCGAGGCTTCGTTCAATGACCAGTCGGTGGAGAGCAGCATCCTGCTGGCATCTCTTCCTTATTCAGGCGTGAACGACAGTGAGGTGACGGTTACCGATGACGACCTGAAGGCAAAGTACAACGAGCAGAAGGAGATGTACAAGCAGAGTGTAGAGACTCGTGATATTAAATATGTGCAGTATCAGGTCGTTGCTTCGGCTGCTGACCGTGAGGCTTTGATGGCCACCATGAAGGAGGCTCAGCAGAAGCTTCAGGAGGGTGCCGATGTGGCCGACGTAGTGCGCAAGGCACAGAGCCAGACAGCCTATCTCGGCCTGCCCGTCACCCGTGCTGCCCTGCCCAACGACATTGCCGGACGTGTTGATACGATGAGCGTAGGTCAGACCACTGATCCCTTCGAGACACGTTCCGACAATACGATGAATGTAGTGAAGCTGCTGGCTAAGACGCAGATGCCTGACTCTATCGAGTTCCGTACCATCCAGGTGGGCGGTGCTACTGTTGAGGCTGCCCGTGCTACGGCCGACAGCATCTATCAGGCCCTGAAGGGTGGTGCCATCTTCGACTCTCTCGCCGTGAAGTACGGTCAGACGGGTGCCAAGCAGTGGCTCACCTCTGCCATGTATCAGAATGCTACGATGATTGGCATCGACGACAAGGCCTATCTCACAGCCCTCAATGCCCTCGCCGTGAACGATGTGAAGAACCTCGAGCTCTCTCAGGGCAACATCATCCTTCAGGTAACGGATCGTAAGGCTATGGTCGACAAGTATGATGTAGCCGTCATCAAGCACACCATCGACTTCTCCAAGCAGACCTATTCGGATGCTTACAATAACTTCAGCCAGTATGTCAGCGAGAACAAGACCATCGATGCCCTTGAGCAGAATGCCGAGAAGTTCGGCTTCCAGGTGCGCGAGCGCGGCGATATGGTCAACAGTGAGCACAATGTGGCTGGCATCCGTGCTACTCGTGAAGCTATGAAGTGGATCTTCGAAGCTGAGGACGGTGAGGTGTCACCTCTCTATGAGTGTGGCAACAACGACCGTTTACTGGTTGTAGCACTCGTGAAGACGCACAAGCAGGGCTATCGTGACTGGGAGAGCGAGAAGGAGACGCTCCAGCAGGAAGTGATGCGCGACAAGAAGTTTGAGGTGCTGTCGAAGAAGCTGGAGAATGCCAAGACCATCGCCGATGCCCAGGGCGCAGGCGCTCGTGTCGATACCGTTCCCCTGATTACCTTCTCTGCTCCTGTCTTTGTACAGGCAACGGGTGCCAGCGAGCCGGCTCTGAGCGGTGTTGTGGCAGCCACCAAGCAAGGAGAGTTCTCCAAGAAGGTGGTAAAGGGTAATGGCGGTGCCTATCTCTTCCAGGTTCTTTCACAGAACCAGCGTGAAGGTGCTACTTTCGATGCCAAGTCGCAGGAGAGTCGCCTGAAGCAGCAGGCCATGCAGGCAGCAGGCCGCTTCATGGGCGAGCTCTATGAGCAGGCTAAGATTGTGGATAACCGTTACCTCTTCTTCTAAGAAGATAAATACACATTATTTATATAACATAAAAAGCCCCGTCTCATCATGATGAGACGGGGCTTTTTGATGCTTTCGTCAGATTTTGTTGATGTCTACGTAGCCGTGGGTGACGGCATAGATGGTGAGGGCAGAGACGCTCTTCATGCCCAGCTTCTCCATGATGTTCTTGCGGTGGGTGATGACGGTGGTGAGGCCAATGTTCAGACGGTCGGCAATCTCTTTGTTGATGTAGCCTTGCACGATGAGGGTCATCACCTCGGTCTCGCGGCTGGTGAGCACAGGGCGCTGAAGGACCTGGGGCATAGGGGGGAGGTTCTTGCCCTGGGGATGGGCGTGCTGCTGAAGGGTGAGGAGGGAGCGCACCAGCTGGTGCTCGGGAACGTTGATGCAGATAGAGTGGAACTCGCTGAACTGCGCTTCGGCATCGAGCGACAAGGTGAGTACGATGGTCTGGCGGCGGTGCTCGGCAAAGAACTGGCGATGCTCGAGCACGATGCTCATTGCCACGAAGTAGTGGAAATAATGCTCGGGATGATTGGCCTCAAACTCAGCCATGCTTCCATAGGTGTCAACGGTCATGATGGGCATGACGTGCTGTAACAGCTGCTTCAGGCCGATGGCTGCCAGTGTGTTGGGGTCTATGATGGCAATCTTTGGTCTATCCATAATTCTTTTCCCTCCATTAATCACTCTTCACTCTCCACTCTCCACTCTTCACTTTTCACTCTTCACTTTTCACTCTTCACTCTTCACTCTTCACTCTTCCCTCTTCACAGCGTTCCCTTGGTAGAGGGCAGTTCGTAGTGATAGATGTCGCGACGGATAGCCATCTTCAGTGAACGGGCGAGGGCTTTGAAGATGCCTTCAATCTTGTGGTGCTCGTTCTGTCCTTCGGCACGCACGAAGAGGTTCATGCGGGCAGCATCGCTCAGGCTCTTGAAGAAATGGAGGAACATCTCGGTAGGCATGTCGCCGACACGCTCGCGCTGGAACTGTGCATCCCATACGAGCCAGGGGCGGCCTCCGAAGTCGAGGCATACGTGGCACATGCAGTCGTCCATAGGCAGGGAATAGCCGTAGCGCTCAATGCCGCGCTTGGAGCCAAGGGCCTGCAATAGGCAATCGCCGAGGGCAAGGGCGGTATCCTCGATGGTATGGTGTTCGTCGACGTTGAGGTCGCCGTTGCAGCGGATGAAAAGGTCGATGCCGCCGTGCTTGCCAATCTGTTCAAGCATATGGTCGAAGAACCCCAAACCAGTGCTGATGTCGCAGTGGCCAGCACCATCGAGGTTCAGACGTACCTCAATGTCGGTCTCCTTTGTGGTACGTTTCACACTGGCGGTGCGTTCACCGGCATAGATAATCTCGGCTATCTTGTCCCATGTCATGCCGTCGCGCCCAAGGATGAGGCTCTTGCAGCCGATGTTCCGTGCAAACTGGGCATCGGTGTCTCGGTCACCGATAACGTAGCTGTTGGCAAGATCGTACTGCTCAGGGGCGTTCATGTATTTCTCTACAAGGCCGGTCCGGGGCTTCCTCGTGGGAGCGTTGTCTTCTGGGAAATGAGAATCTATGAGAATCTCGTCGAAAGAAATGCCTTCGCCTTCCAGGGTTTGCAGGATGAACTGATGGGAAGGCCAAAATGTCTCTTCGGGAAATGAGGATGTACCCAGTCCGTCTTGGTTCGACACCATGACGAAGCGATAGTCGGTCTTCTCGCGCAGAAATGCAAGATTGCGCATCACTCCGTGAGTGAAGCGAATCTTCTCAAGAGCGTCAACTTGCTCGTCCTGAGGCTCTTCGACGATTGTTCCGTCGCGGTCGATGAAAAGAATTTTTTGCATGGGCGTTATGGGGGATTATTGAATAAGCTGCTTGCGTTCCTTCTCTTGCTGTTTGGCAGAATGGCAGAGGTAGTAGAAAGGAAAGAGTGATGAGAGCAGCACGTATGACTGGATGAAGCCGGCAAGGGTAAAAACCACAAGGTTTGTCCACAGGATATAGTCGGGCATGCCCGTAGGGTCTCCTTGCAGCGCACCTGCCTGAGACACCATTCCTGCTATGACCAGTATTACTGCAGGCAGTTCGGTAATGAGCACAAACGTGAGGGCTATAATGAGCACTATGAGAAGCGTAATAAAGGCACCGCCCCAGTAGCGTGGAGGAAAAACGATAGGAGAGAGTTTTAATTTGGCTCGCTTCATCAGCTGTCGTGCCATGATGATGAGCATGGCGATGGTAAGCAGTATGATAGCGGTCAGCATCAGCAGTGGCAAATAGTCAATGGTGAGCGTGGCGTGTGTGGCAATACTCATGGCGATACCCGATAGCAAGGCATAGATGGCTGCTGTCAGCCATGTAGTTCGGAATATCTTTCGAAACTTGCCCGTAAAGAGTTGGTAGCCGTCGCGTACGCATGCAGCAACGCTTCGTATTTTTTGTGGGGTAAGTTCTGTTTCCTTTACATCCATTATTGTCTTGTTTTTGTTTTGAATATGCAAAAGTACGGATAATTCTGTGAAATTACAAATTATTTTGTAACTTTGCACTACAAAAAAGAGGTTTGTCCATGGTTCTTGAACTAAATGAAGTACTTCTAAGAGATGAGCGCCAGACGCTTTCCTTGATGGCAAAGTCGGGCGAGTTGACTTGTCTGACGGGTGGCACTGCCCAACAGCGCAGTCGATGGTTATACACCATCATGGGACTCGATGTGATTCTCCACGGCTTTGTCTGTATTGATGGCGAGCCGTTGACGGAGTACTCAGCCGTGTCTTTCCGTCGCCTGATGGCTTTCTCCCCGGCAAGGCTTGAAACCTGTGGTGAGGTGAATAAATATGCTCCTCCTTCGGTTCAGGATGTGTTTAACTTGCAGGCTAATCGTGAACAGCCGATCTCCAATGGCATATTGGGAGAAGAGGTGCGACGGATAGGCGTTGAAGGTAATGAGTCTCAGGTTCAGCTTATGGCCGTGGCTGTTTTGCTGGGCAAGCCTGTACTTTTGGTCGACAATCCTCCTGAACAGTCGTTCGCCTATCTGAGTAGTCAAGCCAGGAAGGGCAAATTGGTGGTGGTCACTTCTGACTGTCCTGTTTTTATAAATGGTGCCGACATGGTCGTTGAATTATAATCTGATGATGATGACAGTAAATATTTCGTATTGGGGCGTTATCCTGATTGTGTTGCTGCTGTGCGGCATGTTGGGACTGTTTGCAGTGACAGATCGCCGTATGCTTATGCGTATTCTTCGCGTTCTTTCCTATTATCTTGGTAGCATGTTGTTGCTGGGGGCTTATGCTTGGGGGCTTGTCCGTTATGGACACCTGTGGTTGGCTCTATTGGGCGCATTATTTGTTACTGCTGCAGCAACGGGAGTCTCACTCCATCGATCTCGTCTGGCTGTCAAGCGATTCTTTGTTCCTATGTTTGTCGCACAGCTTTTGGGAATGGGTATTGTCATCATATGCATACGGCTACTGATGGGAAGCCTGCCTGTTTCTGCCACAATCGCAATCGTAGGCATAGCAGTTGGTGAAATGATTGTCTCGGGCGGTTCGGCCATGAAGACCTATGTCGGCAGCCTTCAACACACTCAGGAACATTATCTGTATCTTCTTTCCAATGGCGCTAAGCATCTCGAAGCGATTATGCCAAGCTTGCGCCGCTGTCTGCGAGCATCTGTGATTCCTCTGCTTCAGCGACTCACTTCCCCCTTGGTGATAGCTCCCCCTGTGCTTTTTTGCTCATTCCTTCTGGCTGGTATGGCTCCTCTTTCGGCAATAGTCCTTACTATTCTGCTGACGCTTTGCCTGATGTCAGCATGCTTTTTTGTTACTGTACTTATGTTGCTGCTTGTTGACCATATACTCTTCGACCGATCCGGACGTTTGAGACTGCCTTTCTTTTGATTGATGCTAATGGCTCACATTGCCTGTTCCCTTTGACCTATGCAGATAGAACCCATTGCCTGTTTTCATTCTCCGTTGACATCAAAATTCGGTATTCCCCGTCAGGGAGGCCTTGCCAAGTCGCTGCCAGGCATGGTGGTGTTTGAGCCTGCATATAGGCATGCCGAGGCTGTACGTGGACTTGAGCAATTCAGCCATCTCTGGCTAATATGGGAGTTCTCTGCCAATAGGGACTCTCGGACAGATGAGAATGCCTGTACTGAAAATCTTACCGTCAGACCACCCCGTTTGGGCGGCAATGAGAGGATTGGGGTCTTTGCTTCGCGATCACCTTTCCGACCCAACAGGCTCGGTCTCACGTGCGCCAGTATAAGTAAGGTGGAGTTGTCGTCCGATTTAGGACCTGTGATTCATGTTTTGGGAGCAGACCTGATGGATGGTACACCCATCTATGACATCAAGCCCTATGTGCGCTATGCCGACAGCCATCCGGAGGCATGTAGTGGCTTCGTTGACCAGAAGGAATGGATACCCTTGCAGGTGGAACTTCCTGAGAATTTGGAACGGTTGTTTACTGCCGGTGAACGGGCTGCTCTTCGCGAGGTGCTGTCGTTTGACCCCCGTCCCCAGTATCATCACGACCCTCAGCGCGTCTATGGTATGCCTTTTGGTGGTCGCGATGTGAAGTTCCGCGTAGAAAAGGGAGTGGTCTATGTCGTTGGGGTAGAGGTTTTATGATTTTTTAAATAGCGTCTTTTAAACTATCACAGCTACTTAGCGTCAGATTGTTAGTTGCAACTCAAAATAAGTAATTAAATGTAAGTTAAACTAAAGAAAAAGTGACGATTATGAAAAAGATGGTATTGGCAATTGCCTTGACAGCCTTGACAGCTATAGGTGCAACTGCACAAGATGCAAAAAATGATGAACCCAAGCACCCTTCACGCTCTGAAATGATAGCTCATCGCACCGAACGGATGGTAGAGCGCTACAAACTCGATGAGAATCAGGCAGCCAAGCTGAAGGAGCTGAACGAGAAATATGCAGACGTGATGGCTGTTCCTCACAGAGGCGGTGGGCGGCATCCGCGTGGCGCCCGGTTCGAAGGGAAACGCCCTGACAGAAAGTTCGTTGAGAAAGGCGACAGCCTCAAGGTGAGAGCGCCCAAAAAGAATGACGACCCCAAAATGCATGAGGCCTTCCGCAAACAGATGGAATCCTATCACAATGAGCTGAAGGGAATTCTGACGCAGGAGCAGATGGCAGCTTTCGAAGCAGATAGGGAAAAAATGATGCGCAACAAAGGAAAGCGTAAGTAGATAATATGAAGTTGATAAGTTGGAATGTGAACGGGCTACGGGCCTGTGAGGGAAAGGGGTTCAAAGACGTGTTCCGTCGTCTCGATGCCGACTTCTTCTGTTTGCAAGAGACGAAGATGCAGCAAGGACAACTTGACATAGATTTTGACGGATATAGCAGTTACTGGAATTCCGCTGAGAAGAAAGGCTATTCGGGTACGGCCATCTTTACACGACATGAGCCACTGAGTGTGACGTATGGCATCGGAATCGATGAGCACGACCACGAAGGACGTGTTATCACGCTGGAGATGGACGATTTCTTTTTGGTGACGGTCTATGTGCCTAACTCGCAGGATGGTTTGAAACGACTTGACTATCGCATGCGTTGGGAGGATGATTTCCTGGCTTATCTGAAACAGCTTGATGCCCGTAAGCCTGTCATCGTCTGTGGCGATTTGAATGTAGCCCATGAGGAGATAGACCTAAAGAATCCTAAGACCAATCGCCGCAATGCCGGTTTTACTGATGAGGAACGCGAGAAATTTACGCATTGGCTCTCACAGGGATTCAAAGACACATTCCGAACACTTTATCCTGACCAGGTAACCTATTCGTGGTGGTCGTACCGTTTTCAGGCGCGTCAGAAGAATGCAGGCTGGCGCATTGATTATTTCGTAGTGAGCGAAAGGTTGATGGCGCAGGTGAAGGATGCCAAGATTCACACCGATATTGAGGGAAGTGACCACTGTCCAGTGGAGTTGGATTTATAATATAATAATAAAGTGGAACTCAAACGAGTTCCACTTTATTAATATCCTGTTCCTTTTCGCAGTAGTGGCATGTCAGTATGTTACCGTCTACATGGAAGTGTGTCAGCATGGGTTCGTTGTTTGTTATACACTTTGGATTGTTGCAACGTACAATCCCACGAATCTCGGCAGGTGTGGTGACCGCCTTCTTTTCAACAACCTCATAATCGCGGATGATGCTGAGAATAACGTTTGGTGCCACAACTGAGAGACGTGAAATCTCATCATCAGTAAAGAACTTGTCTGTGACTTTTATGATGCCTTTGTTGCCTACTTTCTTCGATGGATAGTTGAAGCCGATGGTGACAGGGGTCTGCATATCGAAGAGTCCCAGTAATTGGGCCACTTGGTATGTCTTTTCAGCTGGTATGTGGTCTATGACAGTGCCGTGCTCAATGGCGGCGACGAGTCTTTCTTTCTTGTTCATATCCTTCGATGTTACGTTGTTTCGTTAGCCGAAAATTAAATGATAGTCTTGTCTTTTTTTACATCCTCAAGGCTGATGCCGAGCACATCGCAGAAGATGGCCTCGCGTGCAAAAAGTCCGTTGCCAGCCTGCTGTATGTAGTAGGCATGTGGGTCGTCGTCTACCTCGTAGGCGATTTCATTCACGCGGGGTAGAGGGTGTAGGATTTTCATGTTTGGCTTGGCTAATCGGAGCATGTCATTGTTGAGCACGTAGACGTTCTTCACCTGCTCATATTCCATAAGATCACTGAAACGCTCTTTTTGCACACGTGTCATATAGAGAATGTCAGCATCGGCAATGACTTTCTCGTTGAAAGCCGTATGTTCCTGATATTTGATGCCATGCTCATCACAGTATATTTTGTATTCCTTGGGCATGGCCAACTCCTTTGGAGCCACGAAATGGAATGTGGGGTTGAAATGGCGCATGGCCATGAGTAGTGAGTGAACGGTTCGGCCGTATTTTAGGTCGCCTACTAAGTAGATGTTCAGGTTATCGAGCGTGCCTTGGGTCTTGTAAATGCTGTAGAGGTCAAGCATGCATTGAGAAGGATGCTGGTGGGCGCCGTCACCGGCATTGACAATGGGTACTGGGCTTACCTCAGCGGCATACTGGGCAGCACCTTCTATGTAATGACGCATGACAATTACATCGGCATAGTTGGCCACCATCAGAATGGTGTCTTTCAGTGTTTCGCCTTTGGTTCCGCTCGTCACCTTTGGATCGGCAAAGCCGATAACACGGGCTCCAAGGCGGTTGGCTGCGGTCTCAAACGAAAGACGGGTGCGGGTTGATGGCTCAAAGAACAGAGTTGCCACTACTTTCCCTTTCAGTAATTCGCGATTAGGATGTTGTTCGAATTCTTGTGCCATCTCAATCATGTAGAGAATTTTCTCACGTGTGAGATTGGCAATGGTTACAAAGTTGTGCTTGTCCATACGGGGTAAAGAAATTTACTTAGGTGCAAAAGTACAAAATAAACTGCATACGAGCAGCATTTTTGTACCACTATTTTTCCTAACAAAAAGAAAAAAGTGAGCGATTATAGCCGGTCAAGGTCAATGGCGATGCCTGCCTGTAGGCTGGCTCCGTCGGTGATGGGCGCATTGAGATAATAGTATTTTGGGCGATAGTTCAGTATGTTGTCAATGGCCAGTGTCAATGTGATGGCTTTGCCTATATGATGGGCAGTAGATAATTTCCAAAGTGTATAGGCGGGATAATGAATGCAACGGATGCCTTTTGAAATGTCATAGTAGTCTGCATACTCTCGATTGTCTACTGATGAATGGAAACGCCCGTGCAGGGTGACATTCAGTTCGTAGCGTTTGTTCAGTTGGTGTTGCCAGTCAATTCTTGTAGTCAGTGTATGCTGGCGTGCTGGGAGGTATTGGCTGTTGACGGTTAGCCCGCTTTCGTCTTTGGCTATCGATTCTTTGGTGTAGGCATACGACATGCGTGTGCCGAAGTGTTTGTCCCAGCGTACATGAAATGTAGCCTCGGCTCCATAGACAGTGAAATTGTCAAGGTTCAGATATTCTAAGAACAGTTGTTCGCTGTTACCTGTTTTACTGTGGGGAAGCCCTGTCGATAGTTTGTTGGCTACGCTATTATGATAGACGGTGGCTGTTATATTGTAGCGGCCTTTAGTCCATTCAGCTGATGCGTTCAGATTATGGCTGGTTTCGGGACGAAGCTGTGCATTTCCTTCAACAATCCATATCCCGGCCATGTCAAAGTTGTAGTATTTCTCTTTTAGGGTAGGAGCACGGAATCCCATGCCGTAGCTCATGCGTAGTGTGAGATGGTCGTTGGTTTTATATCGTACGGTTAGTTTGGGGGTTATCTGTGAGTGGTAGACGTCACTGAAATAGTCGTAGCGTAGTGCGCTCACCATTTCCCATCGTGGGCTAATGATCCAGTCCATTTGAGTGAAAATGTCGAAACAGTCTTGCTCACGAGTATGGCCGTCGAGGTTTGTATTGAAGAGGTAGTCATGCAGGTATTCGACACCAATGGTAAGTATGCCCGTGTTGACGAAGCTATGATTCCACACTCCCCTCACTGAGTTCTCTACATTGCTGTAGTTGCATATGTCGTGACGGGTGAGTTTGTAGTAGTCTGATTTGTCGTATTCGTCGAAGTTATACGATAGTTCCACGTGGTCTTTTTCTGTCATCTTCCATAAGGCCGACAAGCGTCCGTTGAAGTCACGGTAGCGTTCGGGAATGTCAGTTGTTCGTGACAGGGTGCGGATAAAATAGCCTGCTTGTCCTGTCAGTCTAAACCCGTCCCACGGACATAATGTTACTTTGTCGGTGATATGAAAGGTCTTGTCGCCGTAGACGGTGCTGAATACACGTGTCTGCGGGTTCGGTCCGTTGTTGACGTTGTAGTTGTCGATGCCGTTATAACTGAAGTCAAGATTGTTGCTCGCGTGTTGTCCGTGGGTACTGAACGAAACTCCATATCGTTGGCTGTTGTGACGACTCAGACGGCTGTTGACGTTCAGCGTCCACGGACGTGAGGCCTCCTTGGTGATAATATTGATGACTCCACCACCAGCATTGCTGCCATAGAGGGCGCTGCTGGCTCCGCGGATAATCTCAATGCGCTCTACATTATTCATGGTGAGTCGCTGGAAGTCCACGTCGTCCATGGTCTCACCTGCCAGACGCTCACCATCAACGAGAAACAATATACTTTGCCCACTGAATCCTGCGAAGTTCAGGTGTGTTTGCTGATCCATGGCGTAGGAAAACTCCACACCAGGCAGCTCTGTCTGCAGCAAATCCTGAACGTTGGTGGCATCGGCTTTATGAATGTCATCGCTGCTGATGAGACGTGTCTGAACAGGTGTATCCTTCAGGAGCTTGGGGGTGCGTGTTCCTGTGACCACCAGTTCGTGAAGGTTGAAAGCTGTGTCGAGCTTCTCTTCATGTTGTCCCCATACAGTCTGGGCAAGTGTCAATGCCAATAACAGGCAGATTCTGTGCTTCATCAGAGTGGGTATTTGTATTGGATGGTCAAACAACACTTTATTCCCGACGGGCTGATATAGTTCGTCAGTTGCAGGGCGGCAAAGGTGCCATCATTGTTGCGCAGAATGAATACGTGGTTGTTATGGGTAAAAGCGGGAGGCATGGGGGGGATGTCGAGTCGCAGCCACGATGATAATACTGGATTGATGCTGATGCCCTGACAGCCAATTAGGCTGTTCAGCATCTGTGAATCATCTGCCCATACTGCATTCTTTGTCCATTCATCGGTAGTGAATGGAAGGGCTTTCAACTCTTCTTTCTGCATGGATAGCTGGTCAATGTTGGTCAGCTGAGTTTCATATACACCACCATCGTTTGTGCGCACATTATTCCGATGGACAGCCAGCGACCATGAGTCAGGCGACGGCTGTGCACTAGTGGCTTTAAACTGACGAAACTCATAGACATTGATACCTTTTCCCCATACGTCGAACCAATAGGTGTAGATGCCGTAATCTCTGTCTGCTTTATCGTCTCCTGTTGTAGGAATGGGGTAGGGTTGACCTATTTGTGTGACAGCCTGTTCACGAGTTTGTGGATTGGCAATCGCCTGTAGATCAATATAATACCAATCCTTCCAGCTTGATGCATCGATATAGAGCAATCCGCTTACTGTATGTAACAGAGTGTCGCTCTTCGTGTCCTTTTCGGTGATGATGACAGGCTTGGGCGTTTCCTCTGGTTCGTCATAGAGGCCACCGAACAGTCCAGTACAGGCTTCGAACAGGATGGCTGTTGCGCCTAATAAAATTCCTGTCAGATGTCGTCCCATTCCGTTAACGGGCATGTCCTTGGGCTTTTTCAAATGTTGAGGTGATAGGGAACGGCATGCGTCCTGGCTGGAAGCTATTCACGATAGTAAGGCCCGTTTCAGTCTTCTTAATCTCAATGTTGCCCAATTGTGTAAAGGCGTAGTCGTTGTCCATTGTAACTGAACCGTCTTTTTCAGCTTTGAAATGGAATGACAGGTTGTCGGTAGTATAATCACGGAAGAAAGCGCCTTTTTCCTCGTCATATGTTATGTTAGATATGGTATAGGTTCCCAAGGTAAGGTTGCCGATTTGAGTCTCATCTAATGTAAACTCAGGAACGACAATGTTGATAGACCCGTCTTCATTGGTAGTGATAGAATAGGTGATGTTTTCGTTAATGTAGGGACCAAACTGGTTGCCCTGACCGCCCACCATGACTGATACGCTGCCCTGATGACTACCTTTCACGCTGAGGCTTATGTGAGGTGTGCCAAGATGATAGGTGAGAGTGGTGCCTCTCATCAGGTTGGGAATGGTAACTATAGGTGAAGACATCGACCCGCTGATGGTAGCCTCGAAGGTGCCGCCACCATACTGTGCGCTGACGGTGATGGTACCCTCTCCACCCAGTTGACCTCTTTCCATAGAGACGTTGGTAAACTCAGCATCACCCCATATGGGGTCGGACAGCGTGACATCATAACCGTCGACAGACTTCCATACTGATAGTTTTGCCATGCCTCCGAAATAGTTGTCCTCAAAATATGAGGTCGAGGCCGTGATGTAGCCGTCGAAATCATGGAATAGCGTAACAAACAAGATTTCTTCAACCTCATTCGTTGCGTAGCGGACCACCCTGCCATCGGTGGTCTTTATCTTTATAACTTTTTGTTGTTCCTGTTGTGATTCTTGTTGTGCTAATACTTCGGTGGCACCAATGACTGCTGCAAGGAGCAAGAGTGATAATTTCTTCATATTATAATTAATGGTGTGTTGTCGCCTCTCTGTTTCTAGGCATGAATGTTGTCGTGACTTTTTCAATTTGGATGCAAAAGTACACAGAATCGGACAGAAAAAAAATACTTATTTATGAGGATTTAGAAAAAAAACGTTTAAATACGCGCAATTTTGCTCATTTATAACTACCTTTGCATACACTTTTCCCTAACATTCATCATAGAAAATGAGAAAAATCTTTGTTTCCACTCTGTGGATTCTCTTGCTGATAGTTGTGCTGGGGGCAGTGACCAGTTTCTGGGCCATTGCCAACGGCAAAATAGGATACATGCCTCCCATTGAGGACTTGCAGAACCCCATCAACCGTTTTGCAACACAGGTTTATTCGGCCGACGGCAAACTCATCGGTACTTGGAGCATGAGCCGGGAGAATCGTGTAATGGTCGACTATTCCAAGTTGTCGCCATCACTGGTTCAGGCACTTGTAGCCACTGAGGATGCTCGCTTCTATGAGCATTCGGGCATTGATTTCTATGCTTTGATGCGTGCTGTCGTAAAACGTGGCATTCTGGGACAGAAATCGGCTGGCGGTGGCTCTACAATTACCCAGCAGCTGGCCAAACAGCTGTATAGCGATGTTGCCCGCACTACAACCGAACGGTTGTTTCAGAAACCGATAGAATGGGTTATTGCTGTAGAGCTGGAGAGAACCTATACCAAGGACGAAATCATTACTCTCTATCTCAACTATTTTGACTTCCTGCACAATGCTGTTGGTATCAAGACGGCAGCAAACACCTACTTCTCCAAAGAACCATCTGAGCTAACTATCACTGAGAGCGCTACGCTGGTGGGACTATGTAAGAACCCCAGCTATTTCAATCCCGTGCGCTATCCCGAACGTTCTCGCGACCGCCGTAATGTGGTGATTGGTCAGATGCTCAAGGAAGGCTACATCACCCGGGAGGTCTATGATAGCTGTGTGGCACTACCCCTGCAACTCCATTTTCATGCTAACGACCACAAGGACGGTATAGCCACTTATTTCCGCGACTTCCTGCGGCGCTACATGCTGGCCAAGAAACCCGTGAGGAGTGACTATCCGTCGTGGGGCTATGTGAAGTTCTATTTGGACTCGCTGGCTTGGGAACAGGATCCTCTTTTCGGCTGGTGTCGTAAGAACAAGAAACGCGATGGCGAAGAATACAATCTCTATACAGACGGACTGAAGGTCTATACCACCCTTGACTCGCGTATGCAGCGCTATGCCGAGGAGGCTTGCTACGACCATGTCGTGAAATTCCTGCAGCCCGAGTTCGACAAGGGGCGCAAGTCGAAGGCAAACTTCCCCTTTAGTGATCATCTGTCGTCCAGCCAGGTGGATCAGATTCTTAATCGCTCTATCCGCCAGTCCGATCGCTATCGTGCGATGAAGAAGAATGGCAGTAGTGACGAACAGATAGCCAAGGCTTTCCGAATTCCAGTGGAAATGCAGGTCTTTGCATACAATGGAGAAAAGGATACTGTGATGACACCCCTCGACTCCATCCGCTACCTGAAGTCGTTCCTCAGAACAGGGTTCTTCAGTATATGTCCTCAGAACGGACAGGTGAAGGCCTATGTGGGTGGTCTTGATTTTACCCATTTCGCCTATGATATGGCTACTGAGGGCCGCCGCCAGGTGGGTTCTACTATCAAACCTCTTCTCTATTCGCTGGCTATGGAAGACGGTATGACTCCCTGCGACGAAGCTCCTAACGTGCAGCAGACCTATATGGTGAACAATCAGCCCTGGACCCCTCGAAACGGTAGCAAGGCTCGCTATGGAGAAATGGTTACGCTGAAGTGGGGATTGCAGCAGTCTAACAACTGGATTTCGGCCTACCTCATGTCGCTGCTCAATCCACTGGCTTTCGTGCAGTTGCTCCATGAGTATGGCATTCGCAACCCTGAGATTGTACCCTCGATGGCTCTCTGCCTTGGTCCCTGTGATATCACCGTTGCGGAGATGGTGAGCGCCTACACGGCCTTTGTGAATCATGGTATCCGCGTGGCTCCACTCTATGTCACTCGTATCGTGGATAGCGAAGGCAATGAGGTTGCCAAGTTCGAACCCCGTATGAATGAGGTAATCAGCGAATTGAGTGCTCAGAAGATGCTCTATATGCTCAAGGCCGTTGTTGACGGAGGAACGGCCGGACGATTGCGCTTCCGTTATAACCTGAAGGCTGAAATGGGAGGTAAGACGGGTACTACCAACAATAATTCTGATGCATGGTTTATGGGGGTTACCCCAAAGCTCGTCAGCGGATGCTGGGTGGGTGGTGACGACCGTGATATTCACTTCAACTCTATGGCGATGGGTCAAGGTGCCACGATGGCTCTCCCCATCTTTGCCTACTATATGCAGAAAGTTTATGCCGATGAGGCCCTCGACTATAATGAAACAGATACTTTCGACTTCACCGAGGACTTCGATCCATGTAAGGTCGTAGATGATTCAGAGGCAGCCGCTGACAATGTGGGTGAGATTCCACAAGCAGGTGAAGAGACACCGTCCGATCGTATCTATGAGTAGTGGTGTGGAACTATCACTGTTATTTCTGCAATGTAACTATCTTTTTGCCAAAATTGTTGGCTTTTTATGGAAAAAGGTGTAATTTTGCATCTTTAAACACAAAAACGAGCGAAAAAAGAATCAAGGAAAAAGTGTAAGAAGAAATATGAAACACCAGTTGAGAAGCAGTGTCTGTACCGAAGGTAGGCGCATGGCAGGTGCTCGTGCATTGTGGGTGGCCACTGGCATGAAGCACGAACAGTTTGGAAAACCGATTATTGCAATAGTGAATTCGTTCACGCAGTTCGTGCCTGGTCATACCCATCTCCACGAGATTGGTCAGATAGTACGCGAGGAAATCGAAAAGATGGGCTGCTATGCGGCAGAGTTCAATACCATTGCTATCGATGACGGCATCGCTATGGGTCACGATGGTATGCTCTACTCACTACCTTCCCGCGACATCATTGCCGACTCAGTGGAGTATATGGTCAATGCCCATAAGGCTGATGCCATGATCTGCATCTCCAACTGTGACAAGGTGACACCGGGCATGCTAATGGCATCGATGCGCCTGAATATTCCTACAGTATTCTGCTCAGGAGGCCCTATGGAGGCTGGACGCTGGCGGGGCGAGAATGCCGACCTCATCACAGCTATGGTGAAAGGTGCCGACCCCTCTGTCTCTGATGAGGAGATGAAGGAGATTGAGAGCTGCGCCTGTCCCGGTTGCGGCTCGTGCTCGGGCATGTTTACCGCCAATTCGATGAACTCACTGACGGAGGCTATCGGACTTTCTTTGCCTGGCAATGGAACGATTCTTGCTACGCATACAAACCGTATAGAGCTGTTCAAGGCCGCTGCTCGCCAAGTGGTGGAGAATGCATTTGCCTATTATGAAGATGGCGATGAGAGCGTGCTGCCTCGCAATATTGCAACCCGCAAGGCCTTTATGAATGCAATGGCACTCGACATCGCTATGGGTGGAAGCACCAATACCGTGCTCCACCTCTTAGCAGTTGCACAGGAGGCTGGTGCCGATTTCAAGATGCAGGATATTGATGCATTGTCGCGTCGCGTTCCATGTCTCTGCAAACTGGCTCCTAACACGCAGAAGTACAGCGTGCAGGAATGCGGACGTGCCGGTGGTATCCTCGGTATTCTGAATGAGCTGAACAAGGCTGGCCTCGTTGACGGATCGGCACCTCGTGTTGACGGCATGACGCTGGTTGAGGCTATGAAGAAATACAGTATCGTTGACGGCGAAATGGATGCAGAAGCCAATCGCATCTACCAAAGTGCACCGGGCAACCGTTTCTCTACGAAGATGGGAAGCCAGTCGGAAGAGTGGGGAACACTCGATGCTGACCGTGTCAATGGCTGCATTCGTGACATTGAGCATGCTTATACCAAGGATGGCGGACTGGCTGTACTTTTCGGCAATATCGCCCAGGACGGCTGTGTGGTGAAGACGGCTGGCGTAGATGAAGTCCTATGGCACTTCGAAGGACCTGCCGTAGTGTTCGACTCTCAGGAAGATGCCTGTGAGGGAATCCTCGGCGGACGTGTCAAGAGCGGCGACTGCGTTGTCATTACCCACGAAGGTCCTAAGGGCGGACCAGGCATGCAGGAGATGCTCTATCCCACATCTTATATCAAGTCAATGCATCTGGGCAAGGAGTGCGCTCTTATTACCGACGGGCGCTTCTCTGGCGGCACCAGCGGACTCTCCATTGGCCATATCTCCCCCGAGGCGGCCAATGGTGGCAACATTGGTAAGATCAAGGACGGCGACATCATCGTCATCGACATTCCCTCACGTTCCATCAATGTTAAGCTGAGCGATGACGAGCTTGCTGCCCGTTCACAGCAGCCGCTGAAGCGTAACCGTGTGGTGAGTAAGGCGCTGCGTGCCTATGCCCAGAGCGTATCATCTGCCGACAAAGGCGGCGTAAGAATTATAGACTAGAACATCTAGATTATCTAGAATCTTTAGAATAACAACAAAAGATATATGAGAGACAGAATAACTGGCGCTAAGGCGCTGATGCGAGCCTTACAGGCAGAAGGGGTAAAGACCATCTTCGGCTATCCCGGTGGAAGCATCATGCCCGTTTACGATGCGCTGTTCGACTATACACGAGGCGAGAAGAAATGCTTCGACCACATACTCGTGCGTCACGAGCAGGGCGCTACCCATGCTGCTGAGGGCTATGCCCGCGTCAGCGGTGAGGTGGGCGTGGCACTTGTTACCAGCGGCCCTGGCGTGACCAATACGTTGACGGGTATTGCCGATGCTATGCTCGACTCTACGCCTATTGTGGTTATTGCCGGACAGGTGGCCATCTCGGCCTTGGGTACCGATGCCTTCCAGGAGGTTGACCTCGTGGGTGTGGCACAGCCAATTTCGAAATGGAGCTACCAGATACGTCATGCTGAGGATGTGGCGTGGGCCGTGAGTCGCGCCTTCTATATAGCACGTACCGGTCGCCCTGGTCCTGTCGTACTTGACTTCCCTCGCAATGCACAAGTGGAAGAGATCGACTGGGAACCGAAGAAAGTGGACTTCATCCGCTCGTATGTTCCTTATCCCAAATTAGATGATGAGGCGGTGCGTCAGGCTGCCGAGCTTATCAATAACGCCAAGCGTCCACTGGCCTTGGTGGGACAGGGCGTGGAGCTGGGCAATGCGCAGGAGGAACTGTCTGCCTTCCTTGAGAAAGCCGACATTCCTGCCGGCCGCACCATGCTGGGACTCTCGGCACTTCCTTCGAACCATCCGCTTAATGTGGGTATGCTGGGCATGCATGGCAATTATGCCGTGAACCTGAAGGAGCAGGAGTGCGATGTGCTCATTGCCATTGGTATGCGATTCAGCGACCGTGTGACGGGTAACCTGAAGACATACGCTAAACAGGCAAAGGTCATCCATCTGGATATTGACCGCAGCGAGATTAATAAGAATGTAAAGGCCGATGTGGCCGTTGTTGCCAACTGCAAGGAGTCGCTGCCGGCTCTCACCGCTCTGCTGAATCCTAATAAGCATACGGAATGGCGAGAGTCTTTCAAGGAACTGGACGAGAAAGAGCATGTGAAGGTCATCGAGCCTGCCATCCATCCTAAGGAAGGACCGCTGTTGATGGGCGAGGTGGTCAATGCCGTAGCCGTGCAGGCTCCCGACGATGCCGTGCTCGTGACCGATGTGGGCCAGAACCAGCTGTTTGCCACACGCTATTTCAAGTACCATCACAAGCGTAGTATATGTACCAGTGGCGGACTTGGCACTATGGGATATGGTATGCCTGCTGCTATCGGAGCAACCTTCGGTGCTCCAGAGCGCACGGTCTGCTGCTTCATGGGTGACGGTGGATTCCAGATGTGTATCGAGGAACTGGGCACCATCATGGAGCAGAAAGCACCAGTGAAGATGATTCTTCTGAATAATCATTATCTGGGCAATGTGCGGCAGTGGCAGGACATGTTCTGGATGCGCCGCAAGTCGTTCACGAAAATGATGAATCCCTGTTATGAGCTGATAGCACAAGGCTATGGCATATCCTATATGGCTGTTACTGAGCGTAAGGACTTGGCGGCAGCCATAGAGAAGATGTTTGCCACCGACGGCCCCTTTATTTTGGAATGTGCCATCAAGGAGGAGGATGATGTCCTGCCCATGACACCGCCGGGAATGAATGTTAATGAAATGATGCTGGAAATTTGATTATGGAAGAGAAGAAGAAGCTTTATACTCTGCTTGTCTATTCGGAGAATGTGGCGGGTATCTTGAATCAGATAACGGCGGTCTTTACGCGCCGTCAGGTGAATATCGAGAGCCTTAATGTGTCGGCTTCGAGCATACCGGGGGTACATAAGTACACCATCACCGCATGGAGTGATGAAGACCAGATCGTAAAGATTACGAAGCAGATAGAGAAGAAGATCGACGTGGTGAAAGCCAACTATTTCACCGACGATCAGCTGTTCATCCGTGAAACTGGACTCTATAAGCTGTCGACCGATATTGTGTTACGTAATCCAGAGGTGTCCAAGACTATTCGTCGCCATGATGCCAGTATCACGGAGGTCAATCCAACCTATGTCATCGTGATGAAGAATGGTAAGACTGATGACATTATTTCGCTTTACAGGGCGCTTGATGAGTTTGGTTGTGTGTTGCAGTATACCCGTTCGGGACGTATTGCCGTAACGAGAGGCACACAAGAGCAGGTAAGCGAGTTCCTGGAACAGCGTGAAGAAGCCAACAGAAAATAGAAAAAGGCTGGAGTTTATATTCCAGCCTTTTCTAATTCTATTGCCATTTCCTGCTGCAGCTCACGGGCCTTTTGACCAGCCACTTCAGCAAAATCCTTGTCAGCAGAAGCATAGATAATGCCGCGGCTCGAGTTCACGAGCAGTCCACAGTCCTTCGTCATGCCATACTTGCAGACTTCCTGAAGACTGCCGCCCTGAGCACCGACACCGGGGACAAGGAGGAAATGGGTGGGAGCCAGGCGACGGATATCCTGAAAGAGACTGCCCTGTGTGGCTCCGACGACATACATCAGTTGCTCATCGGTGGCCCATTGGCTAGATACTCGGAGTACCTTCTCGAAGAGGCGCTCGGACTGAGCATCCTCCGTCAACTGGAAGTCGTGGCTGCCCTTGTTGCTGGTGAGCGCCAGGAGGATGACCCACTTGCCCTCATAGCCGAGGAACGGCGTTACGGAGTCTTCACCCATATAGGGGGCAACGGTTAGCGAGTCAACGTCGTACTCCTCAAAGAAGGTACGGGCATACATGGCCGACGTGTTCCCGATATCGCCTCGCTTGGCATCGGCAATGATGAAATGGTGGGGGTAGTTCTGCTTCAAGTACTTCACGGTCTTCTCGAAGGCCATGAGTCCCTTCACGCCAAAGGCTTCATAGAAGGCGAGGTTGGGCTTGTAGCTGACGCAATAAGGTGCCGTAGCGTCGATGATGGCCTTATTGAAGGCGAAGAGGGGGTCTTCTTCCTTCAGCAGGTGCTGGGGAATCTTCTTCAGGTCGGTATCAAGGCCTACGCAGAGAAACGACTGCTTCTCACGGATCTGCTCAACTAATTGCTGTCTGTTCATAAGTGATTATTTGCTTTTAAGATAACGATAGGTGAGATAAGTAAAAACGACAATAATCCACCACAACAGGGCGATTCCAAGCGCAATCCAGACGCTGCCCAACTTTCTGCCAATCATCACAGCAGGGAATATGCCCAAGGCACCGACAAAGTTAATGACAGCGTTATTCTTTTTGTTGTATTTTTGCCCCAAGGGTTCGAAAAACTTATTCATACTTCTTATAGCTCCGTTTCTTTCATTCGTTCGGCATTCTCTGCTACGGTGAGGGCATCGATCATGGGCTGAATATCGCCACCGAGGAAGCCCTGCAGGTCGTGGGTGGTATAGCCGATGCGGTGGTCGGTGACGCGGCCTTGCGGGAAGTTGTAGGTGCGAATCTTGGCCGAGCGGTCGCCAGTAGACACGAGGCTCTTGCGACGCGAGGCAATGTCGTCCATATACTTCTGGTGCTCCTTATCGTATATAAAGGTATAGAGGCGCGAGAGCGCGCGCTCCTTATTCTTAGGCTGGTCGCGCGTCTCGGTACACTCGATGAGAATCTCCTCGGTCTCACCCGTATTGGGGTTCTTCCACATATAGCGCAGACGCACACCGGACTCCACCTTGTTGACGTTCTGACCTCCGGCACCGCTGGAGCGGAAGGTGTCCCACTTGATTTCACCCTCGTTGACGTGTACCTCAAACTTGTCGGCTTCGGGCAGCACGGCTACCGTTGCGGCAGAGGTATGCATGCGACCCTGCGTCTCGGTGGCAGGAACGCGCTGTACACGGTGAACGCCCGATTCATACTTCAAAGTGCCATAGACATCAGCGCCACTGACGGCGAAGTCAATCTCCTTATAGCCGCCAACAGCACCCTCAGAGACGCTGGTTATCGAGAGCTGCCAACCTTTGGAGTCGCAGTAGCTCTTGTACATCTTGAAGAGGTCGCCGGCAAAGAGGCAGGCTTCGTCACCGCCAGTGCCAGCACGTATCTCCATCTGCACATTCTTGGCATCCTCAGGGTCTTTGGGAATGAGGGCAATCTTGATTTCCTCCTCCAGCTTGGGCTGTAGGGCTTCATTGGTGGCCAGCTCTTCGCGAGCCATCTCCTTCATCTCGGGGTCGGTCTCGTTGGCCAGGATATCCTTGGCCTCCTTGATGCCGTTGAGACAGGCGATATAGCGCTTGCGGGCATCCATGATGTCGCCCAGATCCTTGTATTCTTTCGTGAGCTTGACGAAGCGCTGCTGGTCGGCAATCACCGAGGGGTCGGTAATCAGGGTCGACACTTCCTCGAATCGTGCCTCGAGGCCGTCGAGCTTTTGTAATATGCTATTGGTGGTTTCTGCCATGTGTGATAGTTGGTTTGTTGATTCTTAATACTCAAAGGTGCCGAACTCGCTCTTGATGGTCAGGCTCTTGGGGCCTTCCTCAATGTGGCCGACGACCTGTGCATCGATGTTGAAGCTCTTACTGACGGCGATGACCTGCTCGGCCACCTCCGGCCTTACGTAGATCTCCATGCGGTGTCCCATATTGAACACCTGGTACATCTCCTTCCAGTCGGTACCTGAGCATTCATGGATGGCACGGAAGAGTGGGGGTACGGGGAACATATTGTCCTTCACCACGCGGCAGTCGTCGCCCACGAAATGCAGCACCTTCGTCTGTGCGCCGCCCGTACAATGCACCATACCGTGAATCTCCGGGCGCAGCTCGTCGAGCAGCCGCTTGATGACGGGAGCGTAGGTACGGGTGGGGGAGAGCACCAGCTGGCCCATGTTACAGGGTACCTCGGGTGACACATCATCAAGGCGGAAGCTGCCGCTATACACCAGCTCCTGGGGTACGGCATGGTCGTAGCTCTCGGGGTATTTCTCTGCCAGATACTTGGCAAAGACATCATGGCGTGCCGAGGTGAGGCCGTTCGACCCCATGCCGCCGTTGTAGCGGTTCTCGTAGGTGGCCTGCCCTGTCGACGAGAGGCCCACGATGACATCGCCGGGACGGATGTTGGCATTGTCGATGACATCGCTGCGCTTCATGCGGCAGGTGACGGTGGAGTCTACGATGATCGTTCTGACGAGGTCGCCCACATCGGCTGTCTCACCGCCCGTGGGATAGATCCCGATGCCCATCTCGCGAAGGTCACTGAGCAGCTCGTCGGTGCCGTTGATGATGGCCGAGATGACCTCGCCCGGCACCAGCATCTTGTTGCGCCCTATGGTGGAGGAAACCAGGATGTTGTCGACAGCGCCCACACAGAGCAGGTCGTCGGTATTCATCACGATGGCATCCTGGGCTATTCCCTTCCATACGGAGAGGTCACCGGTCTCCTTCCAGTACATATAGGCCAGGCTCGACTTGGTGCCGGCTCCGTCGGCATGCATGATGTTGCAGTACTCCGGGTCACCTCCCAGAATATCGGGGATAATCTTGCAGAATGCCTGCGGGTAGAGCCCTTTGTCGATGTTCTTGATGGCAGCATGCACATCTTCCTTGGCGGCACTCACGCCGCGCATCATATAGCGGTTGTTACTCATAGCTATGTGGTGGGTCGCAACGGTTTCTTTCTTAGAATTTCACCTGTGGGGCTTTCTCTGCGCCAGCCTCTGCCTCGAACTTCGTCATCTTCTCGAAGCCGAACATTCCGGAAACGAGGGAGTTGGGGAACCTGCGGATGGCCACATTATAGTTCTGCACCTTCTTGTTATAGGTGTTGCGGGCCTCGTTGATGCGGTTCTCCGTTCCCTCGAGCTGCACCTGCAGGTCACGGAAGTTCTCGTTGGCCTTCAGGTCGGGATAGTTCTCCTGAATGGCGATGAGTCGTCCCAGAGCGGTAGAGAGTTCTCCCTGTGCTGCCTGATATTGCTTCATCTTCTCGGGAGTCATGTTCTCCGGGTCGATATTGATACTGGTGGCCTTCGAGCGAGCTGCCACCACGCCTTCGAGGGTCTCGCTCTCATGGGCGGCATAGCCTTTCACCGTTTCCACAAGATTGGGGATGAGGTCGGCACGGCGCTGGTAGGTTGACTGCACATTGGCCAGGGCGGTGGTTGCCTCCTCTTCGACGCTGACCATTCCATTGTAAGCACTGATTGCCCACATGACGATAGCGACGAGGGCAACAACGATTCCGATAATAACTTTCTTGTTCATAATAATAATAGTTTTTATTTCAATTCTTCAATTTTCCGCTCGAACTTTCTCCTCCCCTCCTTCCCCTCCCCTTCAGGGGAGGCCGGGAGGGGTCTTTCCTACCATCCCGACGTGGCTCCTCCGCCTCCGGAACTGCCTCCTGAGAATCCTCCTGAGAATCCTCCGCCGCCTCCGAACCCTCCGCTTCGGCCTCCGCCTCCGCTAACGATGACCACGGGCGCGGCTTTGACGAAGGGATTGGCTTTCAGCAGCCGGCTGCCTGTCGTTCCCACATATCGGTAACAGAGATAGATGATGAGGAATGCCCAGACGGCAAACATCAGCATGTAGAGGAAGATGAAGCCCTCCACGGTCTCTATGTCGGTAGCTGTCCGCTGGTATTGCGTCACGGGCAGTTCTTTCTTCTTCAGGGTGTTATAGATGGCCTCTGTCAGATAGAGCATGCCGCTGTCGGGCTGTTCGGCCTTCATATACGGCACGGCATAGGTCTCCTGCAGTCGCGAGCATTCTATGTCGGTGAGATCGGCCTCCAGCGAGCGGCCGGTATGGGTGCGCACCCTATGGTCTTCGTAGGCCAGCACCACCACCAGTCCGCGGTCGTTCTTTCCTATCTGATAGCGGTCGAAGAGGTCTTGTGCCAGCCGGAAGGGGTCGCCGTTCTCCACGCGGTTCACGATGACCATTGCCGACTCTATCTGCAGCGAGTCGTCCATCCGCTTCAGCCATCGGTTGAGCACCTCCTCCGTATGGGCGCTCACCACTCCGTCGGGATTCGACACGTAGCGGCTGCCGTCGGTGAGATGGGGCATAGGAATGTTCCGGGCGTTCCATTGAAACGCTTCCTGCGTTTGCGTCAGACGCTCAGCGGGTTCTTGGCTTTCGGGCTCCAGGGCCGTGATGGTTCCCGCTGTGTAGCTGCAGGCCGCCACCTGGCACACCAGTCCTATGGTGATGAGCGCTTTCCAGTATTTCTTGAACAACCGGCTTTTCCCCGTATCCTTGTTTTGCGAGGAGAGGAAGTGTGAGCGCTCGGCATGGAAGGCCTTCGCATTCTGGCGGTATTTCTCTTCGTAGGACCTTCTCAGCGCTTCCTTGCCGTGACGGCCCGTCAGCCGCTTCTCTTCCCTGTACGAATCCTGCAACATGTCGACGACGGCATTGTATTTCCGGGCAATGTCGTGGAGCGACTGCTTGCGTAGCTGTAGCTGTCGGCTCTGCTCCTTGTTCTTCATCCAGTCGGCAACGAGACCGGCAGCGGTCAGCGGAACGAACAGCATCCAGTACCATTGGATAAGGGCCTCCACGCTGGCCACGGTGCCATGGGAGGCTCCATAGCTGTTGGCCATCCCTCCCCCTATGATGGCTGCCACAGCCCCCATCATAATAGTTGTTGCCGATAGGTTACTATTCTTTGCCATTCCAGAATTCCCAGCTGGCGAAAGCCTGCAGCAGCAGCATCTCCAGTCCGTTCTTAGTCTGTGCACCGTATTGTGCACCTCGTTTCATGAAGAGTGTTTCGTCAGGGTTATAGATAAGGTCATATAGGATAGTGTTCTCGTCCATAGCTTCATAAGGCAGCATAGGACATTGCTCCGTTTTGGGATACATGCCTATTGGCGTGCAATTCACAATCACATTGTATTCTTTGACCACGTCTGGGGTGATGGATTCATACTGAATAGTGTCTGGACGTTCATAACGACTTACAAAAACGGTTTCGAGTCCAAGTGATTTTAGCCCGTAGTTGATGGCCTTCGAAGCACCTCCAGTCCCCAGTATTAGTGCTTTCTTGTGATACCTTTCCAGCATGGGTTCAATGCTTTTCGTAAATCCTATGACATCCGAGTTATAGCCCTTCAGTATAATGTCTTTTCCTTCGTGAATCACCTTTATAACGTTCACGGCTCCAATAGTACGGGCTTCAGGACTTATGTAGTCGAGGAACTCCATCACTTTTTCCTTGTAGGGGATAGTGACGTTCAGTCCTTTCAGATTTGGGTTTGAACCGAGAATTTCTGGTAGGTCATCAATAGTTGGAATCTCGAAGTTCACATACTTGGCATTGATGCCTTCATCGGCAAATCGCTGGTTGTGATAGCTGATTGAGAACGAATGTCCCAATGGGTAGCCAATAAGTCCGTATAAATCCATAGCCTAATACCTTTTTTTTAATAATACCTATTTTGTCGCAGAATATATCGTACAGATACCGAAAGTGAGTCGTTGGAACGATGTTTCCTTGAATCCTGCTTTCCTCAGTATCTCCATCATTCGTTCACCCTGTGGAAAGGCCTCGATAGTCTTCGTTAGATACGTATAGGCGCTGTCGTCTTTGGAAATCAGACGGCCGTAGATGGGAAGCACCGTATGACTATAAATATGGAAGAGTTGCTTCATTGGGAATCTGATTGGGGTTGTGAGCTCTGCAATGCTCAGATGTCCTCCCGCTTTCAATACGCGATGCATCTCCCTTAATCCCTGTTCCAGGTTGGCAAAATTGCGTATACCAAAAGCTGCCGTAACTGCATCGAAAGTTGCTTCATCATAAGAGAGATTCAGACAGTCCTCTTTCTCAAAACTTATTACCTCTTGCAGTCCCAGACGCTTCACTTTCTTCTTTCCTACTGCCATCATCCCTTCACTGATATCGGCACCGATAAGTCGCTGCGGCTTCAGCATCTGAGCTATCAAGATAGCAAAGTCACCTGTTCCGGTAGCGATGTCAAGAATGGCTTGTGGATGATAGGGGGCCAATTGCCTGACAGCTTTTTTTCGCCACCTTCTGTCAATGTCCCATGACAGACGGTGGTTCAATTTGTCATAGGTGGGAGCGATGTTGTCGAACATCGTCTCCACCTGCTCAGCCTTTTCCCCCTCGTGATAGGGATTTATTTTTTCCTGTTGATAAGCCATTCGCTTACGTTCTTCTCGATGCGTGCAGCAATGTCACCACTTTCTGTGGTTCGGTTGAATTTCTCGCCTACGATGTGCTCATAGAGCTCAATATAGCGCTCACTGACGCTCTCAGCATATTCGTCGGTAATCTCAGGCATCACCTGTCCCGGTTCGTTCATGAAGTCGTGCTCAATGAGCCATTGGCGTACGAACTCTTTTGACAGCTGACGTTGGGGCTCGCCCTTGGCCAGTTTCTCCTCGTAGCCGTCAGCATAGAAATAGCGGCTCGAGTCGGGCGTATGAATCTCATCGATGAGGTACACCTTGCCGTCGCGCTTGCCGAACTCATACTTTGTGTCAACGAGAATCAGTCCGCGCTTGGCAGCAATCTCCTGTCCACGAGCAAAAATCTTGCGTGTGTAATCCTCCATCACCGCGTAGTCCTCGGCTGATACGATACCCTGTGCAATAATCTCTTCCTTAGAGATGTTCATGTCATGCCCCTCATCTGCCTTGGTGGTCGGGGTGATGATAGGCTCTGGGAAACGCTCATTTTCCTTCATGCCGTCGGGCAGCTTCACGCCGCACAGCTCCCTGCAGCCGTTCTTGTATTCGCGCCAGGCTGAACCGGTAAGGATTGAGCGGATAATCATCTCTACGCGGAATCCCTCGCATTTCAGTCCTACGGTCACCATGGGGTCGGGAGTCGCCAGTTTCCAGTTCGGGCAGATGTCGGTTGTGGCATCCAGGAACTTAGCAGCTATCTGGTTCAGTACCTGTCCCTTGAAAGGGATTCCCTTGGGTAGCACTACGTCGAATGCCGAGATACGGTCGGTGGCAACCATCACCATCAGGTCGTCGTTGATGTTGTACACATCGCGCACCTTACCGTGGTACACGCTTTTCTGTCCTTCAAACTTAAAGTCAGTCTTGGTTAATGCTTTCATTGCCTTTCTATATATAGGTATTCTTCAATCCTCCTCCTCCTCTTTAGGGGAGGTCGGGAGGGGTCGTTTATCAAATGCCTCGTACGCATTCACGATCCTCGTCACCAGCTTATGCCTCACAATATCCTTCTGGCTCAGGTTCACGATGCCGATGCCCTCCACGCCGCTCAGGATGTGCAGCGCCTCTATCAGACCGCTCTTCTGCGTCTTGGGCAGATCAATCTGTGAGGTGTCACCTGTGATGATCATCTTCGTGTTCCAACCCATACGGGTGAGGAACATTCGTATCTGCGCTGGAGTGGTGTTCTGCGCTTCGTCCAGGATGACCACCGCATCGCTCAACGTGCGTCCGCGCATGAAGGCAAGTGGGGCTATCTGTATCACGTGTTTTTCCATCATGTCCTGTAGCTTCACCTGTGGCAGCATGTCTTCCAGCGCATCGTAAAGTGGTTGCAAGTAGGGGTCTATCTTGTCCTTCATATCACCAGGAAGAAAACCCAACTTCTCTCCTGCTTCTACGGCTGGTCGTGATAGGATGATTTTCTTGGCAGACTTTTCTTTCAGGGCTCTTACGGCTAAGGCTATACTAAGGTATGTCTTGCCTGTTCCTGCGGGGCCAACGGCAAAGACCATGTCGTGTTCCATATAGCTATCGATAAGCCTTTGCTGGTTTTCCGATCGTGCCTTGATAGGACGCCCCGACATGGTATAGCATACCACCCCGTCCGGTACTTCATCCTTGGTCCGCTTTCCTTTGATGATGTCCAGAATGTCTTCTTCCTTAAGTGAATTGAATTTCAGAACATGTTGACGCATTTTTTCCACACTTTCCTCAAAAGCGGCCATCTGCTCTTCATCGCCTAAGACACGTATCACATTGTCGCGCGCCACGATGCGGAGTTTTGGGAACAGTACCCTCACCATCTGTAGGTGCGCATTGCCCACACCGTAGAACACCACGGGGTCAATGTCCTCAAGTACAATATGCTTTTCTATCAATGCCTTCTTTATTTTGGGTGCAAAGTTACAAAAAAGCGAGTGAAATGCAAAAGGAAAGCTCGCTTTTCTTTTCAATTATTTCCCTTCGGCCAATGGGTCTGCGACAAATTTCCGAGTGCCAAGGACTCGAAACTTGTTTCGCTTGGCTCGTCCAAGAAGTTCGGCGTTGCCAAAATTCTTATCTGAAGCAATCATCCCTACGGGCTGAGAGACGAAAAGTCGAGTGAAAAGCTATACAAAAGCAAAAGGAGCAGATTCAGAAAGATGAAGCTGTCCATCTGCAAAATCTTGATAAGGCCGCCTTCGCTGTTGCGGACATTACAATAAACAAATGTTAGCTATTCTGCTGTAACCCCATCTGTTACAGAATCGACAGCAAGGCTATCTGTGTATACCTCATCTGTAACGATGTCATGTCCTTCGCTGCTTAACTCTTCGCTTCCTAGCTCTTCGCTTGTGGCTGCGGCCCCCATGGCCATGAACGCCATAAAGAAAGCTGGCAGGTAGTAGCGGAAGACTTCCTTTCGAGAGACGAGACAGATGCTGGCAGGGCGTATGATACCAATGACGAACATAATGAATGTTACCCCGGCAAGGAGAAGAAGCAAGGTGGAAGAAACAGAACTGTGCAGCTTGCTGTCAGACATAGCGAATATCAGGAAAAACACAAACAGCACGGCGGAGAGCCCCAGCACGCATTGTGCTAACAGCTTGCCGCTGAAGTCGATATGGTTGAGCAGACTGTCTGGAGATGGGGATTCGGTGTGTTCTTCGGAAATGGTGGGCATTTGCTGCTCTTCCTCTTTTGGGAATGGGGGAGGGGAAACTGTTTGCCGCTCTCTTCCGAGTCTTCGCAGTACATCGTCAACCAGTACGGTATCGATTGGATGCTCTTCTATGCGCCGCCAGTTGATGGCGGAGAAAGTGAACTCCAAATCGTCAGGCATACTGCTGCCATCGATGATATAGGGGATGATGTCCTGTTTCTGCTTCTTGTTGAAAGCATAGACAATCTCGCTTTGGGTGAACTTCGAGTCATAGGAATTCTTGCTGGCCAGAAACAGAAATACTTTCGATTCCCTAATGGCTTTTGCCAACACCGCAGGAAACTCCATGCCGCCGGCAATACCCTGGCGGTCAATGAAGCAATGGATGCCTTCTTGCTCGAAGGTGCGTACTATCTCGTTGGCAACAGCTGTGTCTTTACGGCTGTAACTAATGAATACGTCGTATTTCTGGTTCATAATTGCGGATTCGGTTTATATGAGTTTTGTATAATAATGCTTATAGGTATTTCCAATCTTGTTGCAAAAGTAATACTTTTCCTGATAAATGGTGTAATAAATGATAGATAATCACTCGTAAACGTGATTTTTTTGAGCTTTTGGGGAAGTGGGTGTTTTTTTGAGGTCGAAGGTATGAGATTAGCGAGAAATGGATTATACCTCTTGCTAACAAGGCACTCATCTCTCAACAATTAGCAATAAAATTTGGTGACAGGTATGAAATTATGTAACTTTGCAGCCAGAAAGGCTCCTCATCTGGAAAACACGATTATAAATCGTGTCTCCCATCTGAGGTTAATATAATAAGGGAAATGGCCTTGACACAGTTCTGCTTACACTACCGATATGGAAACAATTTTAATGACAACATGCGAATGGTTGAATAGCCTATACGATTTTAAACATTGTAGCGAGAATGTGCCACAACATTTTTGCTCTTATTTTGACCATGCGCTTGCTTATGGCATAATTAGTATTATCTTTGCTTTAGTCATTTTGTATATTGCAAACAAGTACAGATGTATTTGGAATTTCTTTAGCCGATATTTGTTTATACTGTTTGGGTTTGTATGGCTATTTGGTTTTGCAATCTATGACGTTGGTATGTATACTGGCGAGAAAATCTCATTGTTTTTAAATATACCAATGGCGTTACTTTATGCTTTTGGTATGTTTATATTGGATAGTGACGTTAGTGCAATCCACGAAGAATTTTACAATAACACTTTCTTTATGGCTTGTTTCTCTACATCACATTTCCTTGCTGCTTTGGTCAGCATGATCTTTGTTGTCAAGCACTTTGGCTATAACGTGATATCTGGGTTAAGGTTGTTCTTCTCAGCATATTTTTCTCGAAAGAAAGATGTTACATACATTTTCTGGGGAATGAATAATGCCACATATTATTTGGCCAACAGCATAAAGACACATTATGGCTCTGACAACAATTACCGTACTATCGTTGTAAGGACTAATAATGACAATGAAGCGACAAGTGCGAGAAATGGCATGGAGCGCTTGTTCAATTTCCTTTCATTAAAGAATAAGGACTTGAATAGGTTAATAGAGTTGGAATGCCTAACAACCAGTACCTTTGGTAATATTTCCGTTTCGGGTGGTGTCAAAAGGGGCGATAGTTTTAATGACATACTTAAGAAGGATCTAAACATAGGATTACTGTGTCGGATTATCAAGAATAAGACACGAAAAGAACTTCATGTGTTTTTCCTTTCAGATGCCGAGGAGGCTAATATCAAATCTGTGGGAAATCTTAAAAACGATAAAACAATCAATCAGTTTGTTGCAAAGACTGATTCAGTAGAAAGAACAGTCATATTATATTGTCATACACGAAACAATAGTATACATAGGGTTATTGAATATGAGCAACCAAGAAAAGGAATTGAGGTGAAGGTCGTTGATTCATCTCGACTGTGTGTAGATTTGCTAAAGTACAATCCAGAACTACAACCAGTGAATTATGTAGAGATAGAGAATGATGCTACGGTTTCGTCTGCTTTTAACTCCTTGGTCATCGGATTTGGTCAGGTGGGATTAGATGTCGTCCGCTTCCTCTACGAGTTTGGCGCATTCGTAAAATCAGGTAGTACAAAAGAGAAAGTGAAACGCTCGGAATTCAGTTGCAACGTGGTGGATAAGAATATGCCTGATTTGGCTGGGCTGTTTGTTGCTAATGCACCAGCCATTCAGCCAGCAATGCCTTTTAAAGAAAGCGGATGTAAGGAGTCCCTTATTACCTTGCACGAAATGGATTGCCAAAGTGTATTTTTTTATGAAAAACTGGAAGAATGGGTAAAGGACTTAAACTATGCTGTTGTTGCCACTGGAGATGACGAATTAAACATTTCACTTGGTGTCCGAATTCTTCGTTTGGCCATACGTTATCGTAAGGATATGTCTCATTTCCGCATTTTGGTGAGAGTAAGTCAGGATGCGGATGGACACATAAGAAGTATCGCCCAGTTCTATAACCGTTTATGGGAGGCTGAGTTGAAAAAGGATGTCAGAGATAATATGAAACGTCAAAAAATGGTGCTCTCAGATGCAAAAATTGACGCGCCAATAACATTGTTCGGCGCTATCAAGGACACGTATAAATATGAATATATCATTAGCGACCAGCTTAAAAGCATGGCAAAGAAATTTAAAGAGCGTTATGATGAATCTATTCGAGAATTGGAAATCCAGTCAGGGGACGCGGCCTGTAGTGTGGTTCCTTGGGATGACGAATATAAATCGTTTATGCAACTTGACGGAGAATTCGCAGGTTATTCACCTACCTATTCCAATGTTATGAAGTTGAGACGGATGCAAAGTCAGAATTTTGAAAACTGTTTCCATGTACATACTAAGCAAAGACTGGCAATGTGTGCTCTTGGAGCAGATGAATATGCTGTATTGACATCTCATCAACTGTTCCGCAAGAATAATGAAATCACTTATCAATGGAAATCACATACGCAACCCAAAGAAAAGGTTGTAAAGGTACTTGACACGCTTGCGCGGACTGAACATCTTCGCTGGAATGCCTCACATGAGATCCTTGGCTATCAAGACGAAGGAGATGAGGAGTTCAAAGACGAAGCCAAGCTCCTGCACGGCTGTATTAAGGACTGGAATAAACTAAGTGTCAGAACACAAAGTTATGACTACAACGTTGTTGATGTTTCTTTGGATATAATAGAATTTAAACAGAATAAAAATTAATTTGCTGTTTTTGTGATCTAAGTTTTCTTTGATTAAAATGCGCTGTTGATAATGGCATCGTCCACGAGGTTAGGCATAGTGACCTTCAGTTCGGGTGTGCGCTCCATTTCGCGGCGGATGGCATCCATCGAACCGCTATTGCGGGCCCATGAGCGGCGGGCTATGCCGTTGTTCACATCCCAGAACAACATCTGGCGGATGCGATGATCACATGCTTCGCTGCCATCGATGACCATGCCGAAGCCGCCGTTGATGACCTCGCCCCAGCCTACACCACCACCGTTATGGATGCTGACCCATGTGGCACCGCGGAAGGAGTCTCCAATGACGTTCTGAACGGCCATGTCGGCACAGAACTGCGAACCGTCGTAGATGTTCGAGGTCTCGCGGAAAGGTGAGTCGGTACCAGATACGTCGTGATGGTCGCGGCCCAGCACGATGGGCTTTGAAATCTCGCCCCGACGGATGGCCTCGTTGAAGGCCAGGGCTATCTTTGTTCGCCCTTCAGCATCGGCATAGAGGATACGGGCCTGCGAGCCTACGACGAGGTTGTTCTTTCCTGCCTCCTTTATCCAGTGCAGGTTGTCGGCCAACTGCCCGTGGATGTCATCGGGAGCAGTCTTGAGCATCTCTTCCAGTACTTCGGCTGCCAGTCGGTCGCTGGTTTCCAAATCCCTCGGGTCACCTGAAGAGCACACCCAGCGGAAGGGACCGAAGCCGTAGTCGAAGAAAAGCGGCCCCATGATGTCCTGCACGTAGGAGGGATAGCGGAAAGAAGCCTTTCCCTGTTGTGGGAGGTTGGTGGGGGTTAAATCAGCTCCGGCCCGGCTTGCCTCCAAGAGGAAGGCATTGCCGTAGTCAAAGAAATACATGCCGCGGTCGGCCAGGCGGTTGATAGCGGCCACCTGTCTGCGCAACGATGCCTGAACGGCCTCCTTGAAACGTTCGGGTTCTTCGGCCATCATGCGTTGCGACTCTTCGAATGAGTAGCCCACGGGATAGTAGCCGCCTGCCCACGGGTTGTGCAGCGAGGTCTGATCGCTGCCTAAGTCCACGTGGATATCCTTGTCGGCCAGACGTTCCCACAGGTCAACGACGTTGCCGACGTAAGCCATCGATACCACCTTCTTCTCAGTCACAGCTTCCTTGATGGCGGGAATCAGTTCGTCGAGGTTCTCATGCAGTTCGTCCACCCAGCCCTGTTCAAATCGCTTTTGGGCAGCTTTGGGATTGATTTCAGCCGTCACGCTCACTACTCCAGCGATGTTGCCGGCCTTGGGCTGTGCACCGCTCATGCCGCCCAGTCCAGCGGTGACGAAGAGCGGTATCCTCTCTCCTCTTTCATCTTTTCTCTCTCCTCTAATCTTCCTTGCTGCATTCAGCACAGTAATGGTTGTGCCATGGACGATGCCCTGCGGACCGATATACATATACGAGCCGGCAGTCATCTGGCCGTACTGCGAGACACCAAGGGCGTTGTCGCGTTCCCAGTCGTCGGGCTTCGAGTAGTTGGGAATCACCATGCCGTTAGTTACCACCACGCGCGGTGCGTTCTTATGCGAAGGGAAAAGTCCGAGCGGATGTCCGCTGTACATTACCAGAGTCTGCTCGTCGGTCATCTCCGACAGGTATCTCATCACCAACCGGTATTGTACCCAGTTCTGGAACACGGCACCGTTGCCGCCGTAAGTGATGAGCTCGTGTGGATGCTGAGCCACGCGTGGGTCCAGATTGTTCTGAATCATCATCATGATGGCGGCCGCCTGTATGCAGCGGTGCGGATACTCGTCGATGGGACGGGCGTACATGGGATAGGTGGGACGATAACGATACATATAAATACGTCCGTACTTCCTCATCTCCTCGGCAAACTCAGGGGCGAGCTGTGCGTGCAGATGCTTGGGGAAATAGCGCAGCGCGTTTCTCAAGGCCAGCCGCTTCTCGTCAGGGGTAAGGATGTCTTTGCGCTTGGGCGCGTGATTGATAGTAGTATCATAGGCCGGCATCTCGGGGAGGGTAGAGGGGATGCCCTGTTGCAGTTCTTCTTGGAAAGTCATAGGGGAATGGGGATTAGTGTTGTCAGTTGGTTATAGTTTGCTTTCTACGATTTGCATGATTTCGTGTTCAGCCTTGTTGGCTTTCTCGATGAGCGCGTTGGCTTCGGCAATGAGGACATCAGCGGTTGCGCGGTCTTTCAGTTGGGCGGCATTGATCTTCACATTCAGTCCGGCCCCCAGCACAGCGGCACGGGCGGCCAGTACCCCCACTCCGGCATCGCTCACACTGGCAGGATTACCCTGTTCGGCCATAGCGCGGCAGATGGCGAATGCCCCGTAGCTGGCCTTCATGGTGTGTAGGGGCACCTGTGTGGCGTAGAGCGTAGCCTGTTGGATGGCTTCGGTGCGTGCGGCCTTCTCTTCCTCGGTCTTCTTTGGCAGTCCGAAAGCGGTCATGATGCGGTTGAAGGCCTCGGTATCCTCGTCGACGAGGGAGAGCAATTCGCGCATCAGCGTCTGTCCGCGGTCGGCCCAGTCGCTGAACTCCTTCCATCGGTCGTCCCAGCCTGCCTTGTGCGAGGACAGATTGGCAACCATCGTGCCGAGGGCAGCTCCCAGTGCACCCATATAGGCCGCGATGGTGCCGCCGCCAGGGGCTGGACTCTCACGGCTGGTCTCTTCTGCGAAGGCCTTGGTGGTGAGGTCGATGAGTCGCTTGGTAGCGGCGGAACCGTTGTCCACTGAACGGTCTTCAGTGAGATACTCGATGACTTTCTCACGTGGGTTGAAAGGCTTCAGGTCGTCAAGACCCATCGACTTGATGGCAATCTTGATGATGTCCTTTTCAGGGATGCCCGTTGAGCGGTGCTGTTTCTCCAGAAAATACTTGCCGGCATCAATGAGAGCTCGTTTAGGCACGAGCCCCACAATCTCGGTACCCGTGACGCGGATGCCGCGGTTCTGTGCGCAGCGACACACCTCATCGAAGGCTACATGTAGCGGTGTGACGTTGATGTTGGTCAGATTCATTGATACCTGTGCAATTCCGTATTCGTCTATATACCAGCCGATTGCTTTTGTACATTTAAGTGTTCCGGGAATCATTATCGGGCTGCCGTTCTCGTCGAGTACGGGTTTGCCGGTGATGGGATTTCCCTCGCGCTTTGGACGCCCTTTCTCGCGTACATCGAAAGCAATGGCATTGGCGCGACGTGTCGATGTGGTGTTCAGGTTCCAGTTTACGGCAATGAGGAAGTCGCGTGCTCCCACTGCGGTACAGCCAGTCTTCAAGACGGAAGCAAACTCTCCACTCTCCACTTTCCACTCTCCACTAAAGCCTGGCGGCATGAAGTCCGGCTGTTTCTCAGGGGTGGTGAGCTTTTCCTGCAGGGCTTCGTATTCCCCGGAACGGCAGACAGCCAGATTCTTCCGCTCGGGCTTGAAGGCTGCTGCTTCGTAGGCATAGCAGGGAATGCCGGCTTCGCAGGCTATGCGCTCGCCCAGTTTGCGAGCCAGCTGGGCGCACTCTTCAAGGGTGATGCCAGCCACGGGGATGAGCGGCAGCACGTCAGTGGCACCCATGCGCGGATGGGTACCGTGGTGGTGACGCATGTCGATAAGCTCGCTAGCTTTCTTCGTACAGCGGAAAGCTGCTTCGCAGACGGCATCAGGCTCGCCCACGAAAGTAACCACGGTTCGGTTCGTTGCCTCGCCTGGATCCACGTCGAGCAGTCGGATGCCCTCTACGCTCTCAATAACATCGGTTATTTGTCTGATGATGTTCATTTCGCGTCCCTCGCTGAAATTGGGTACGCACTCTATGATTTGTTTTTCTTTAGCCATATAAAGATTTTAGGTTATACTTGATTTCTGCATGCAAATTTAATTTTTTTGCAGTAGATGGCCAAATAAATATTGATGATTTTTCACGAAAACTGCGCCAATTTTTGCGAAAAATAAAATCCGGTCGCCAAGAATCATGATAGGATCATCATATCTTGACAACTGGATTGGTATTCGTTCAATTAAACATCTCTATGCTTATTTGAGGTGTCGCATCACTTTCTTGAAATAATTGTTGGTGGCCTTGATGCTGTAGCGTGGTCCGCCATTCCATGAACGTATAGCCTTTTCGACGTTGTTCTGTTTGTTGTGGTGCGACTGAATCAGAAGGAACATTTCTTTCGACTTCTCGACGCTGTAGCGGTCGTCCATCGTGTAACGCTTGTCACTCTTACGCTTCTTGAGAATCGCATTGCATTCCTTCACGAGGATGGGAGTGATTTGCATGGCACCTACCGAGTTCCCACTCACGGCGCGGGCATTTCCTTCGCTTTCTACTTGAATGATGGCCTCAATTACTGACGACCAGTCAAACGATGCTGAGCTCTGGCTTCCCTTTGTGACAGCGGCTGCTGTCGTCGGAATCAGTGACAGAAATGTCAAGCTCAAGCATGCTTTCTTCACTAAATTCTTCATAAGCTTTATATTGGCTTTCTCATCGCGAGAAAGGTGTTTTCCGCTGAATTCCGGTACAAAGGTACGAAAGGAGTTGAGATTTAGACTAAAAATTCGGAAATTTTTGTTCGAACAAAATGATTTTTTTGACTTGACTCAAGTAGTGGTCTTATTATTCAATATCGACCACGGTGATGCCAGCACCGCCAAACTGCACGTGCTCATCGCGGTAGTGGCTGACGTTGGGGACGGTGGCCAGATACTGGCGGATGAGCTGGCGCAGGATGCCGCTACCCGTTCCGTGTAGGATGCGTACGCGCGACATGCCTACCAGAATAGCATCGTCGAGGAAGTAGGTCACGGCGTTGATGGCCTCGTCGCCCCGCATGCCGCGCACATCGAGGTCCTGATGGAAGTTCAGCTTGCGTGAGTCGATGGCTGTGCGCGTACTGTCTGACACGCTGCCATACGAACCAACAATCGAGGCGTTGCGCTCTTCGGTTTTCGAGGCATCAGCCTTCGGCTTCATGGCAGGTTCCAAGCGGTCGACACGCATCTTCGTGCGCATGCCGCCGAAGATGACAGTTGCCATCTTACCATCGATGCTCTCTATCTCTCCTACCGAGGTGAGGCCCTTGATGCGGACGGTGTCACCCACTTGAAGAAGATTTTCCCCCGACCCTTCCCTGTGAGGGAGGGGAGAGATCAGGGAGGGGGCGGTGGAGAGTCTTTCCTTTCTCTTTTCTTCCTTCCTTTTCTTTCGCTCCTGGATCTGGCGCATCTTGCGCTCTATCATCTCATCATTGGTACGGGTGTCTATCTCGCTCACCTCCTGTTTGAAGGCGTTCAGCTCTTCGCGTATGCGGCGGGCCTCTTCCTTCTCGGCCTGACTCTCACGAATCTCACGGATGGCGTTCTCTATCTTCTTGTTGCTCTCGCTCAGCAGTTCCTCGGCCTGTTCTTTGGCCTTGCGCAGAATCTCCTTGCGCTCGCGCTCAATCTCCTCGATGGTGTCCTCTAACCTCTTTCCACTAACCTCCAATCTCTTCTCATGCTGATGGATGGTCTGGCGCTTGCCTTCCCAGTAGCGCTTGTCTCGCACAATGTCCTGTAAGTATTTGTCGCTTTGGATATAGTCTCGGCCCACGATGTCGGAGGCGTCTTGGATCACTTCTTCGGGAATGCCCGTCTTGCGGGCTATCTCGATGGCAAATGAAGAGCCTGGCTGACCGATAGAGAGCTGGAACAAGGCCTGCATCTCGTGGCGGTCGTAGAGCATGGCACCGTTGACCACACCTTCGTGACCTTCAGCAAAGTGTTTCAGGTTCTGATAGTGGGTGGTAATTACACCGAAAGCTTTCTTCTGCCAAAACTGCTTCAGCACGGCCTCGGCAATAGCACCGCCAATAGTGGGCTCCGTGCCGCCACCAAACTCGTCAATCAATAATAGGGTGTGCTCGTCAGCATAGCGCATCATCATCTTCATGTTCATCAGGTGCGACGAATAGGTCGAGAGGTCGTTCTCGATGCTCTGCTCGTCGCCGATGTCAATCATGATATGGTGGAAGATGCCGCAGGTAGAGCGGTCGCCCACAGGAATACTGAGTCCGCATTGCAGCATATATTGCAGCAGTCCTACGGTTTTCAGACATACCGACTTGCCGCCGGCGTTGGGGCCGGAGATAATCAGCAGCCGTTGCTGCCTCTCTCCACTCTCCACTCTCCTCTCTCCTCTAAGTAAAATATCCAGCGGCACCGCCTTCTTCCCCTGTTTCTCCAATGAGAGCGCAAGCAAGGGATGAATGGCCCGGATCCAGTCCAGGTGCGGACGGTCTTTAACCTCTGGCTCAAAGGCTTTTATCAGCTTGGCCAGCTCGGCCTTAGCGCGGATGAGGTCTATCTGAGCCATAAACTGGTAGGAGTTCAGTATGTCGGGAACCTGAGGTCTCACCTCGTCGCTGAAAACTGTCAGTATGCGGATAATCTCCCTACGCTCTTCAGCCTCCAGCTCCCTCACTTTATTGTTGGCTTCCACGACTTCAGTAGGCTCAATGAATACCGTCTTACCCGTTGAACTCTCATCGTGCACGATGCCATTGATGCGTCGCTTCAGTCCGGGGGCTACAGGTATCATAAGTCTTCCGTCGCGTAGCGTTGGAGCCGCGTCTTTATCTACCAATCCTTCCCGTTGGGCTGAATGGAGTATGGTATAAAGTATGCGCGAGATACTTCCTTCGGTCTTTTGCAGTTCATGTCGTATGCCGGCCAATGTCATTGTAGCACCGTCTTTAATACGTCCGTATTTGTCTATAATCGAATCAATACGGCGTGTCAAAGCAGGAAAAGTCATCACACCCTCGGAAAGTCGGTGAAGGGCAGGGTAGGGGTAGCTCATGCTTTCCTCTTCGTGTTCCACGCCACTCTCTGCTACCCGTTCTCCTCTATTCAGGTACTCCACCATCTTGTTGATGGTCTCAAGTGAACGGCGCAGGTCAAAGAGTTCGTTCTCTTCTATGTGAGTACCGGCCATGCGAATGCGTGATACTGATTCCCGAACATCGAAGAAATATTGCATGGGGAAGTTGCTCTCTTTTTCCATCAGTTGGCGAAATTCACGAATCTGGCAGAGCCATTCGTTGATTTGCTCTGCCTGGACAGAAAACTCCATCTTGTCAACCTTTTCTCTGCCCAGTGTGCTCAGACAGCGTTCCTTAAGCAGTGAGCGAATATCGTTGAATCCGATTTTCTGCTCATAGTTATTTGGGTAAATCATGCTGCAAAGGTAGTGCTTTTGGTTCAGAGTCTATTGCTATGGAATTATTGTTTATAGAATATTCTGTTAATTTTACTTAAACAAAATGGAAATATGGACTCGGAATGACAAGATATAAACTATTTTTACTACCTTTGCACCCGCTTTCAAAGCAATACGACACTGGAGAGATGGTAGAGTGGTCGATTACAGCGGTCTTGAAAACCGCCGTGCTGAGAGGCACCGGGGGTTCGAATCCCTCTCTCTCCGCCAAATAGCACAAATGGGAACCTTACGGGTTCCCATTTTTAGTATCTGATTACCAGCACCTTATTAGTTTAACCCGCTGAAAGCGAGGCTAATAAGGGGATGGACACCGCTGAAAATGCATACGGCATC